>Ga0209777_10000268_pt1 | contig 90056 bp, 140 predicted proteins | sample FrelakmetHBP12HB_FD_187147 | JGI IMG/M metagenome (GOLD analysis project Ga0209777, IMG submission 187147) | Freshwater lake sediment microbial communities from the University of Notre Dame, USA, for methane emissions studies -HBP12 HB (SPAdes)... | ecosystem: Environmental > Aquatic >...
CACCTGGAGTTGGTGGTTGCTCACCTTTAATGCCATCATCGCAGTGGCAACCGCAGTGATTGGGCTGGTGTCGGGAGCAGGAATCGGCGTAGGTGTTCTCACCTTCATCGTGAACCTCGTCCTGATTGCAGCACTTCTGCACAAACAAACCGTCGAAACATACGCACCGGAACTAAGAATACTTCCGAAAGACGGCGTTTGGGGAACAGCATAAGCAGGTTGTCCAAAAAACATCGTGGGGGCGGAACTGCCCCAGTTTTTTCTTTTAAAGTAATGATTACTTTTTTAGACGCAGAAATTTGTTTAAAAAGATGTATACGAAATGTCGAATACCTTTATAACTTTAAAACTGCTTTGACTTATTGTAGATGTGCTTATGAAATTCCTTCGTCGTAGTTCTATTTACAAAAGAACAGGTGCAATACTCACTGTATTGTTTTTCATAATGACTGTTCTTCCTTCAGCGATGGGCGATAGTGGCATTGTCTATATTACCCTTGAACCGGAAGCAACCGTGAATATCATCGTCACCCCAGATAACTGGAATTTAACAAATCAGCCTTTGAATACAAATATATCCACCCCATTGACGTATTTCTCAATCGACAATAATGGGACAGTCACCGTTGATGTAGATGTCGGCTGCTCAAATTCAACGAACTGGATAATCAATACAACACCCGGTCATGACCAGTTTCAGTTGCAATATCGTTTTCAATCCATTGGCAATTGGACCAACATCCTTTCAAACACAACATTTCTCACTGATTTTTCTTACAATGATATAGAATATTTCGGTTTTAATCTGCATATGCCAACAACATCAAGCACATCTGCAAAACAGACATGGCAGATAAGTTTCGTAGCCACAGCAAAATAGCCGTAAATGTATACGAAATTTGTCACTAACTATATAAAATAATGAGCCAATAACAAATACAATAAGACGAGCACGACGGGAAAGCAACAAATCCCACTATCGTGCAGGGTAAACTAAGAGGTGAAAACTAATGAGAAAAATCTTCGCAATATTGGTTGCGTTGGTAATGTGCGCTGTATTTGCACCACTCGCTGGAGCATCTGACCATGCTTACATCACGGTCACTCTTTCACCAAGCGCCACAGCATCTATCACCGTTAACCCAACAACATGGAACGGAGAAAATGCGGTTATTGGTGCATGGGGAAACACGACTGACACCGCGTTCAACCTGAGTAATGTTGGTACCGTACAATGCAGCATTGACATAAACGGTTCTAACACAGCAGCCTGGACGATGGCAAGTAGCAACGGCTACAACCAGTTCTATCTCGGCTACATTCTCAGTGGAGAACACGAAATCACTACAAGTCCAGCAGCCTTCGGTAGCGCTCTACCGGCAGGTGGCGGCGGGCCATACTATGAGACATTTGGTCTTCATGTCCACATGCCAACAGCGTCATCAACGAACACACCACAGCACCTAACAATCACGTTCGCTGCAACCGCAACCTAAAGGCAAGTGACCATATCGAACACCTCTAAAATTTTCCCTCTTTTTTGGGGAAAAAATTAGGGAATGTTTGGCAGAGGGCGGCAGGGTAAAGTGACAACAGACGGGCACGGCGTAACACAAGTCCTACCGTGCAAGGCAATTTTTTATTTTTTAATTAATAAGTAACCTTTATTAAATCCTATTCTATTACCACACTTAATGAACGGACGACCAATCATCATAACCTTCGTCATGCTTCTTTTGTTAGCACCAGTAATATCACAAATAGCACAACCCTATGAGATAAACCCTGCTAAATGGGTTTTCTACATGAAAAACGACTATGAACTTAAACCATTATATTTTAATTTTCAAATCAAAAACACAGATAATGGGACAATCAAAGTAAAATTGAGTACAATACACCCTGATTATCTGTATTCCGACCAATATCCAGGAGACCAAGTTTTCCCGGATTATTCATGGATTACCATATCTGAATCAGAAGTCACTGTTCCTGCTGGACAGACCGTTGAAGTACCCGTGAAAGTCGATATACCTTCTCAATATTATCCAAATGGGTCATCAACACCAGTATCGAATTATAATAAAACATATGAGGCATGGTTTCTCGCTGACCAGACACAAGGGGCAGGTAATATCCAAGTGGACTACCGGTGTAGATGGGTTTTTCAGACACCCACCGTTTTCGTCCCTCTTAGCGAAAGACCAGGGTACATCAATTACGCTCTTTATGTAGCCATTATAGGCATCATCATCTTCATCGTTGTCGCAACCTGGGGTGTCTTTGCGATAAGAAAACGAAAACAGCCTGCAAAGAACCCTAAATCCAAAAGAAAACAGAAGTCAGATGACGACATTTTTAGTTAATAAAGAACTTTACTCTCTTTCCAGGTGTTGTATACGGTTTTTGTCACGAACTATTTAATGTAGAATGTAGATTACTTTTTAATGCAATATCTTCATAAATTCATCATAGGGGTTATTTTACTTTCTATTTTAATTTTCCCATTGGTGAAAACAGGTGATGCAGACACGACAGTGAACGTCACTGGAGCGTATTACGGGCCAAACTGGGACATCACGAACGATGGTCATACGAACTACCTTGATTTATCATCGCTCTCATCTACCTACGGGGAATCGGGTTCTCCTGGTTGGATAAGGGATGACATAAACCGCAATGGACACGTGGATTATCTGGATTTATCCTATTTATCATCTCATTATGGAGAAACATGGATTGTGCCTTAAAATGAATAAAAAAACAGTGATAAAATCATCGGTAATACTTTTCATTCTGGTTACATCAGTTTTACCCATGTCAGTCATTGGCGATGGTCCTTATCAGCCATTTGGCACAGTCAAATACGTGCATATTGGTGGAGCGACAATTCAGAAGGTTTTTCAATACACTGCCACAGACTTATTAAAAAGAACAGAGTCCTTTATTTATGGTGGAACTATCTATGCGATGGCATCAGATGACACCTACATCTATGCTGGCGGGGCAACAGTAAACAAGGTGTATCAGTACTGGAAATCAAATCTGACGAAGAAAGCGGAAACCCCAGTCTACACCGGTCAAATCAACGCCATCGCTGTCGATGACACCTTCCTCTATATAGCGGGGGTAAACACAACAACAGGAGCAAACGCCCGAGTAAAACAATACTGGAAATCCAACATGACAAAAAGAGCAGAAACACCTGCCTATGGCGGTCCAATTCAGGCTCTTGCTCAGGACACCAACAACATCTATGTTGGAGGGGGGACTGTATTCCTTGTTCGTAAATACGCAAAAGCAACCATGACTTTATCAGCATCCTCACTCACCTATAGTGGAATCATCTATGCTCTCACTACAGATGGAACTTATGTTTACGCTGGGGGAGCAACTACAAACGCAATCCGTCAATATTGGGCATCAAATATGACGGCAAAGGCAACAGCCGCATCTTATGGAGGAACAATTTACGCTCTTACCATGAATACTAACTATGTTTACGCGGGGGGAGCAACTAACCTGACTGTGAAACAGTATTGGCAGTCAAATATGACAATAAAGAAATTCTCAACGACTTACTATGGTCAAATCAACGCTCTTGCATCAGATGGCACTTACATTTATGCTGCGGGTGCAACCTGCCGGAAAGTCTATGTGTTCTGGCCTTCAAATATGACGAAGAAAGCAGAGACCGGTGGATATGGGGGCGACATCCAGGCTCTTGATGTCAGCGATACACCAGAAACATCATCTCCTACGACAGTCTATGTTGATGATGATGCATCCCCGAGTTGGTATGACGGCAGCCATGTCCACACGATACCTGAAGCCATAGCGAATGTTTCAAGAGGCGGTTTAGTATACATCTATAATGGGACATACACCAATCCGACAACAACAGCACCGCAACCTGCCGGTGGTCTCACTGATTTTATTGTTTACAAAAATATTACTCTACAAGGTCAATCACAAACATCTGCCATCATTGATGCATCAGGGGTGACAAACGGCATCTTCGTATATCACGCTGGTGGGACAGTAACCATTGAGAATCTACGAGTAACACATTATGATAGACGAGGAATCGCTCAATATATTGAGACAGACCCGATTATCATACGAAATGATACTATAGTCGGACCTGACATTGCAACAGGTAATGGAAACGCAATCATATTCTCAGGGAACCATTCATTGATAGAACACAATATAATTTATGAAACAACATTGAACAACCCCAATGCAGATGGATGTGGAATTCTCTGCCAGTCCACATCATACAGCACAGTAAGAAACAATTACATCCGCAATAAAGTCAGAGCAGATGACGGCATTTCAGTCACCGCCTACTATAACAACCCGACTCCACCGAATCCATACAACTGGAATTTATATTCAATCTACAACACCATTGAAAATAACACCATTGAGAATTGTACTTGGAATGGGCTGCTCATCGGAGGATGGGTATCAAACACAACAGTGCAACATAATATCCTAAGAAACTGCACCTACGGAATAGTTGTTGAATACTACATCTCCGCAGGGACAGACACGACATCAGTCAAAAGACCAAAAGACATCATAGTTCGTTTCAATAATATATCAAGGATTAAACAGAACGGCATCTTGATTTTAGACTGTCAAAGAAATATTCGTGCGGAGAACAATTACATCACTTCAAACAACTGGTCTGGAATCAGTATCCTTGGGACACCAAACGTCCTTGTCGCAAACAACACGGTCAAAAACAATACCAAATACGGCATAGAAAATAATGTCCATGACGACCTCATCTACAATAATTATTTCGCAAATAACAATAACGCAAATGAGACAATCCCTATCTTCAAAGAATATGCGAACAACCCGATTATAGGCGCACTTGCTGGATGGGGAGATGCATACTATCCATGCGTTGTTCGTAATAACTCTAATTTTTCAGGACATGGGAACAACTCACGCTATAAAATGTGGTACGACAATGGAGCAAATATCCCTCAACTTGCATTATCAAAAGACGGTTACACATGGACAAACAAAACAGCATGCACAGGAGTATCAGGAACAGTCGCTCACCCTGAAGTCGTCTACGACCAGAACGGGTTTGGTGGAACAATTTATTATTATAGATTATTTTATACAACTGTATCAGGTGGCTCAACCGATATTCGCTCAATGAAGATTATGGATTCAACCAATGGTATAGCCTGGGTGAATCTCCGTAATTTTTCACAAAGTGCAAACGCATCACAACGACTCGTTAACAACCCAAGTAACACATGGTCTTATCAGGGCTGTGGTGTCTCACAGGTATTTTACAATGCTTCTGGGACGAACACTGGTAATTTAACTGATACGAAATCCGATGACCAGCCTTGGACATACAAATGGGTCTGCTTTTATGATATTGCAAGGTCAGGTGGACCATACGAATCCACTGCATTAGCATATTCGTCGAACGGCACGTATTGGATACGTTACGGGGTGGGAACCGCTTCACAGACAGTGAACACGACATTAATCACCGCATATGGACTTGGCGGTTGGGATTCATGGTACTCCTATCATCTCTGTGCCCTCAAATTAAATGGTAAATGGTACGGATGGTATGCAGGGGGCTACGCATCCAGTGGAAACGCTGGAGTCGGATATGCGACCTCCACCGATGGGCTTGTATGGACAAAAGCACCAGGATTCATCTTCCATATCACTGATAATGTAGCATGGCGTGCCCAACGGACATACAACCCTGAAATAGTTCTAAACGATACAGGGAGATTCATACTATATATCACAGGATACCCGGCGGCAGGAGGCCGAAACATCGGTTTATTCACCCCTATTGGTTCAGCCACATGGAATAAAACAAAAACCTTGGGAACAAGCATCATTGGTGGTCCATACATCGCTGGAAACTACTGGTCAGATTACATCGGAGTAGACACAAACGGTGACGGGATAGGAAACACGAATCTACCATACACCGCCAGTGGAAAAATAAGCGGGGATTATCAACCGTTACATACAAACAACGAAATATTTTTCGTTGGAAACAAAAACGTGACTGTTGATGATGATTTCCGTTATGACATCTGGGGTAACATCTACCATGTGATTGACACTATCGCTGCGGATAATGTTTCTTATCAGCCCGCAGGAATCGTATGGTACAAGGAAGCCGCGAAAGGCACCATATTCGATGATTCTCATACAGTGATGTTCCAAGTGCCATCAGTAAACGTCAGTAACGAAAACGGATGGGCAACAGCGTTCACATGGTCTGTCACCAACGCTGGTATAGTGAACGATGTCAACAAATCTGCGTTTAACGTGACCTGGACCGCGAAGAAATGCGGGACAGCGACCTACAATATCACAATAGGTGGTACTGCACGAAGCGGCTATGACCCTGGAACGTATAAGCAACTTGGCACGATATACGTCCACCCGAAGAAACCAACATCGTTGGCAGTAACCCCAACAAATCCCAATCAACTTGATTTATCCTGGACAAAACAGAACGGAATGAGCAGAACACTGATACGCTACCGGACGGATGGCATAAACCCAACAAGCGTCACCGATGGTACATTCCTTTATAACGATACAGGGAGTTCAACAAGCCACACGGGATTAACCGGAGGAACGCATGTCTATTATAGCGCATGGGGCTGGAACGACACCGTAGGATTCTATTCATTAACATATGTTACAGCAGATGGGAGGACAAATACCCCCCCGAATCCCCCAACAGTGGTGAACCCAACGAACAGTTCATCATATGAAAGCGTCTACAATGCACCTGCCCCATTAACCGTTGGACAAGCAAAACATCTAATCGTCCATGTAATAGACCATGAAGCAGACCCTATGAAAGTATATTTCTACTGGGGTAACGGCACACTCATCTCATACATTAATGCAACAAACAACACCGATGCGGACCTTAACCTTGCAGCATACATCAACCCTGACTGGCTATCCCATGATACGACCTACACTTGGTATGTGAGAGTGAACGACAGCATCGACACAACCCAGAGTGGTCTCTGGAATTTCCATACATCGAAGGCATGGGACATAGATGAAAACAAATACGTGAACTATCTTGACATCAGCGCAATATCCACCGCATATGGAAGCAGCATGATTGCAGGTTCAATGGGTGTTGATATTATCGCAGATGGTATCGTAAACTATCTTGATTTATCATCACTTTCATCCCATTATGGAGAATCATATTAAGAGAAAAAAAAATAGAGGTAGAAAAACATGAAATCGACAATAAAAGCCGTAATAAGCATTTTGATGCTGGTAACCGCAGGACTTTTACCATTCGTAATGAATGTATCCGCAGCAGGCCCGAACTACATGGGATTCACCCCATCAACTAAAGATGTCACCATTGGTGATTCTTTCAGGTACGATGTCTACGGTGACATCCACATAGCGATAGATACCATCTCGGCAGATAACATGACATTCCTTCCAGCAGGTATCGTGAATTACACAAGCACAGTAAAAGGAACTCTTTTCAACCAAGCATGGACCGTTGGATGGTTCACCCCAGAAGACTCAGGGGTGGTCAACAACGCCCTTGGTTACGCGAACCCATTCACATGGTCGATGAACGCCCATACACATCCAAGGGTCAATAACACCAACGCAACCGCCTTCAACAGCACATGGAGTGCAGTACATGTTGGTGCAGCCACGTTCACAATCACAGCCGGTGGTACAGCCGCAGGCGGTGTTGACCCAGGAACGACTAAACGCACAGGTCTTGTCCGCGTCCACCCGCAAGCACCCACTGGCCTTACAGCAACACCAATCACATCACAAAGAATTGATTTATCATGGACGAAACATCTGGCAATGGACAAAACCGTCATCGTATACAAAACAGGCTCAAACCCGACGAGCATCACCGATGGTACAGTATTATATAACAACACAGGGAGTTCAACAAGCCACACGGGATTAAGCGGCGGTGACCACATCTACTATTCCGCATGGGGATGGAACCAGACAAAAGGCTACTACTCATTAGGTTATGTAACAGCCGATGGGAGAACAAATATTCCAGTTGCTTTTTCAGGTGAAAACCCGACCAATGGAACAATTAATGTTGATAAGAACTATGCATCAGTCAGCGTCGGAATCGTAAACCCAGATGGACCAACATTCGACTGGACAATTCAGGGAACATACGTCACATCAGCGAGTGCAAATGGAGCGTCAAATGGAACAAAGACCGCTTCACTTATCACACCATTACCATACGGCACAATCATCTACTGGTATGTCAACGCAACAGATGGAATCGACACCACACATGCAATCTACCATTTCACAGTAAGAAATGAATATGCACCGGATGCGCCATCATCATTTGATGCAACAACAATCAGCAGAAACAGAATAGATGTCACATGGACACCTGGGACGGGAGCAGACCGAACCTATGTTGTCGCCAAACTTGGCTCAGCGCCATCAAGCAGAACCGATGGCACAAACATTTACAACAGCACGGGAGCAAGCGTGCAACACAATGGTCTTTCCCCAAGTCAACACTGGTATTACAGAGGATACTCCTGGAATGAGACAGACCATGTCTTCAGCACCAGTTTCGGCTCAGATGATGCAACAACAGAAGGTAACCAACTTCCGAACTCCTACACCAATGAACAGCCAACGAACAACACCAACTACACCAGCGTCTACAATAAATACCTCAACATCACCGTCACAGACCCAGATGGAGATGGCATGACTGTCTACTTCTACTGGGCAAACGGCACAGCAATAGCATATACATCAATCGCAAGTGGCGGACAAGCAAGCATCTACCTGCCTACCTACATCAACCCAGACTGGCTACAGCACAACCACACTTATTCATGGTATGCACGGGCAAACGATGGCTACGGTGAATCCCAAAGCGGTATATACCGGTTCCATACTTCCATGGCATGGGATGTTGATGAGAACAGGTATGTCAACTATACCGACCTGAGTTTACTGTCAAGCAACTACCTGAAAACAGGACCAGCCGGTTGGATAGGACCAGATATCATGGAAGACGGAATCGTCAACTACCTTGATGTCTCAAGCCTGTCAAGCCACTACCTGGAAGGGCCGTACGGCGGCTATTGGTAAAGCACGTGAACTAAAATGAGAAAAACCCAGATACTGGTCATAGCAGTAATGCTGCTTTCAAGCATCCCCTTAGCCTATATCAGCCAAGGGGATAATTTTTATCCACAAACAAACAATATCATGGGTTTTTCCGGTCCATATCAACACGTGACAGTCGGTGAATCATTCCGCTATGACATCTACGGTAACATCAAATGGCCTATCGACACCATCGCAGCAGACAACATAACATACCTGCCCGCAGGCACCGTAAACTACTCCAGTGGCGTATTCAGCGCATTGTTACCATTAGGCGAAGCCGTTATGGAAATGCTACCATCGGGAGATGGAATAAACAATGCAGTAGGATACGCACATTCTTTTGTTTTTTCCATGGACTCACACGCATATCCAAGAATAAATAACACCAACATAACTGCTTTTAACATCACATGGAGTGCTTTAAAATGCGGGACAGTAACATTTACCATCACTGCCGGAGGAACAGCCGCCGGTGGAATCGACTACGGGACAACAAAATTACAAGGAACAGTACATGTCCATCCTATGAAACCAACTGGTTTCAGTGCAGTGCCATCAAATCAAACCAGCATTTATCTTTCTTGGACATTAGGAAACGGGATGAGCAAGACTGTAATATGCGCAAGCAAATCAGCATATCCAACAGTGCCAACAACTGATACGATTTTTAATGGGACTGGCGTTGGAATCACTCATACAGTTAACCCTGGAGAAACATGGTATTATTCAGCATGGGGCTGGAATGATACAGTAGGATATTATTCATTGTCATATGATACCGAAAATGCAACAACTCCTTCTGGTAATCATCCACCAAACACGCCGACATTGATTCATCCAACAAATAACTCCGGCTATGAAAGCGTTTATAATGAATATCTCAAAGCACATGTGACCGACCCTGACGGAAACACAATGAATGTTTCTTTCTACTGGGGTAACGGTACACTAATCGGCACATTAAATGGTATAGCAAACAATTCAGATGCGAACTTATCATTACCATCATATATCAGTCCCGCATGGCTGGAACACAAGAACTACAGACCATCAGGATATGATTGGTACGTTATAGCCCATGATTCAGTGGCACAGACACAAAGCACCACCTATCATTTCCTTTGCTCATATGCATGGGATTTAAATGAAGATAAAAGAGTTAATGCAGGAGATGTAACAATCCTTGTGGGAAATTACAGAAGAATTGTTGTACCAGGCTCAATCAGTTCCGATATTAATAATGATGGAAAAGTAAATGCAAACGATATTTCATTATTCGTATCTCATTATCGTGAGGTTTATCCATAAAAAAGGTGATAAATAATGAAGAAAATAATGCAGGAAATACTTGCAATAGGCATACTATTACTAATGACCACGGCATCATTGCCAATAATTGGAAGTTCAGGTACCCATAATCCAATGACCAGTAATGTACTCTATTTCAAGGATTCTCCTAAAGACGTAAATGTTGGAGACACCTTCCGTTTTGATGTCTGGTGTACTGTACACTTAGAAGTAAATACCATCGCAGAATGGAACGTGACATACCTACCTGCTGGAATCATCAATTCATCAGCCGCATTTGCAAGAGGTACGCTATTTTGGGCAGCATATCTTGATTCCAATGATTTATGGAACGCTGGTAGTTCAGCACACAACGCACAAGGCTGGAGACAAGCACCGACTTGGGGTGTCAATTCCGGCTATGAGAGAAACAACACTGATGAACTTGCCATTAACAATACATGGTACGCTTACCATGCTGGTACAGCAACGGTTTCAATGGTTAGCGACCTTGCCGGAGACCCTGGAACCTGGAATGGTAGTGCATTACCAACTACAATATCATCTGGTACTGTAAGAGTGCATCCAGTAAAAACCAGTGGTTTTGATGCATCTCTTTCATCAGCGACTCTGGTTTCTTTTTCATGGACAAAAGGAGCAGGTGCCATAAATACCACCATCCGTGGCAGTAAGACAGGCTACCCTTCCACACCGACTTCAGGGACATTTATTTATAATGGTACTGGAACATCAACAACACAGACTATTGTTGCTGGTGAACATTGGTATTATCGTGCCTGGAGTTTTGGCGGAGGATTATACAGTTTATTAAATCAAACAGACCAGATTCAATCAAATTCACCGCCAGCATTTGGAATACCATCACCAACAAACGGCTCAACTGGTCAGAGCCTTGATTTCACATGGTCGATACCAATCAACGACCCTGAAGGTAACACCTTCAACTATACGATGCAATGCAGCAATGGAGAGGCAATCACTCCACAATATGGGGTACATAACCAAACAGCGAATTTCCATCTATTCGGACTCTTATATTCAACAACCTACACAGTCTTTGTAAACGCAACAGACAGTGGGAGCCATCTATGGACACGTGCCTGGTACACATTCCAGACAAAAGCAAATCTTCCACCAACAATAACCGGTGAACATCCCTCAAACGGTTCTACTGGTCAAAATAAAGCCTTCACATGGAATGTAACTATCAGAGACCCCAATGGAGACCATTTCTTATGGAATATTCATTGCAGCAACGGACAGACAAATTCATTACCCAGTGATACAAATGGTTCAAAATATATCAATCTGATAGGATTATCGTATTCAACATTATACTACATCTGGGTGAACGTCACCGATGCCTACGGTATGTCCACTCATAAATGGTATAATTTCACCACAAAAGCAGATGTAGCACCGACTCAATCGAATCCAAACCCTTCAAACAAATCAACGGGCATTTCTCAAACAATAACATGGAGTATTACATTAACTGACCCTGACGACACAATGACCGGTTGGATAAATTGTAGCAATGGACATAACCAATATGTAACTGGTACAACTGGTACAAAACAAACATATCTCTCTGGATTATTACCATTGACAAATTACACGGTTTGGGTGAATGCCACCGATGGGATACTATGGACAAAAGCACGATACTGGTTCATAACCGCAGCAAACACCCCACCGGACTTCGGGACACCAACACCACATAATGGAGCAATAAACCAACCGATTTCTTTAACATGGTCGATACCAATCTCTGATGCACAAAGCAACCCATTCTCATGGACCATCCATTGTAGCAACGGACAACCTCCTGCAAGCGGGGGTTCAACAGGACCAACAATAGCATCCATATCATTAACTGGATTATCTTATCTAACCAATTACACGATGTGGGTGAATGCCACAGACCCGAATCCTCCAGGAAGCGGGGGAGTGACAAGTCATGTATATTATTTCATCACTGTTGCAAATCAACCACCGAACGTGCCGACAATAATATTACCCGCAGACGGGGAGAAAAATGTAAACCCGAATGTACAGCATCTACGAGTATTTGTCACCGACCCTGAAAGCCATGATATGAACGTGGAATATTTCTGGGGAAACGGCACAAGCATTGGGACGGATACAGGAGTGAAAAGTGGTCATATCTCACAAATAAAAATACCAAAACTCCTTGAAAACACAAACTACTCATGGTATGTCAACATCACTGATGCCTATGGTGCATGGACAATAGGACCGGTGGGCGCTCCTGCGAATAATTGGACATTCCAGACCGGCAGAAACGGTGAAGGAGTAGGAAATGGTGTCGGAGAAAACGAAATCTCATTACTCGTATTATACGGGTATACCCCTGTTCCTGGCGCAATCGTCACAATTTATCAATCAACCATCACTAACGGTGTGCAAGCACAAGGAGCAGTTGTCTCAATAGTATCAACAGACACAAACGGAATACGACTATTCAACCTGCCAGCCGGCACATACATTCTTGACATCAAAGCACCAGGATATAAACCAATGACAGAGACACTGGTCGTCAGTCAAAGCGCATCAATCGTAGTGAACCTTGAAAAAACAATAAGCGAAATAGGATACTGGCTCGTCCTCATCATCATCCTCATAATTGTAGCGTTCCTGGTAGCTCTATTGACGAAACGGGAGACACTGAAGATTAACACGGGGATAACCCTCCTTGGTATCCTGAATGTCGTCGCCATCATCCTTTCACTCCTGTTCTTCTGGCCACTGATGATAGTAGGCATCATTCTCTTCATAGTTGAGGTCTTATGGCTATTCGGCTATGCTGGAAAGTAATTCCACTGGCTATCATCCTTTCTTTGCTCTGCCCTAATCTTTTCATAGCGGATGCGATGCCCCCGCCAACAATGACGACCTATGTCACCTTTTTATCAAATGATTTGAATCATCATCAAAGCGTTGAGATACCAGAGGGTTACACATTCAAATCAATAACCCCGAACCAATACATCATTGTAAGGACACCAGATGAGGCACCATTGGTCACATTTCCAACAACAAACCAAACCACTGAGTTTCAACCATCAACCCCCGTCTATTATGAGCCGTATTACTATGAAGTTTTAAAAAAAGGAAGACAGGAATACGTCGATATATTCGTACCATCGCAATCATATAAAGATGAATATCGTTTAGAACCGATAAAATATGTTTTTGCGGTCACTTACGAACAATCAGATGAGCCAACCATGCCGCTTTCCCCGATGACGACATATGATTACCTCATCATAACATCAACAGCACTATGGAGTACCTTCAACGATAATTTCAAGGCATGGAAACTGGCGAACGACCCGAAGATAACCAATATTCTCATCACCAACGTATCAGACATTGTTAACATGCCTCAATGCTGGGTGAACGGCACATACGGTGACGCAAAAAACGCCTCACAAGGTAACCATTGGATACCAAATGGTAAACAAATCAGAAGCAGTTACAGCATGTTCAATGATACCCAATGTAAAATAAGGAACTACATCAGATATTGCTATGACAACTACGGTACCAGATACGTCCTGCTTGCAGGTAACAGAGATAACGTCCCTGTAAGGATGGCATGCAGTTACGCCCATGCTGGACCAGGGGGAACATGGTGGAACGACACCTCCCACGCCTGCGACATGTATTACTCCTGCCTGGATTACTGCATGAACAATAACACAAACAGCCGATGGATGGAGAATAACTTCGACCCAAGCATCTGGTGGGCACATGTGCCTGTTTGGGATGAAATCGACTGGGGCTTCGATGTCACCGTCGGAAGACTACTTATTTCATCAACCACAGAGGCTAACCATTGGATAACCAAAGAAAAAGAATACGTGAACGGGAACGCCCTCAACAAAGGAAACTATCTGAATAACTGGATTATCGCAGCAAAAGACGCAAACAGCCAAATCACGAACTTCACATGGAATTTATTCAAGAACGACCTGCCATCAAACGTCACTTTTGTCAACGGAAAGAACATCACTCAGGCACAATGGAACAATCTCGCTAACTACTGCAACGGGGTCATGCCAGGCTTCGCAGGGATAAACATCCTTCATCATTCAGGTCACGGTGGCTCAGAGACACCATATACCGCATCAAACCTCAATAACAGCGTGAAAGCAAACTTCTTCTACACAGAAGGATGCGACACCGCAGAATTCGGGGACAGTTCATGCACAATGGAACAACTCTTCAGAGATGACGGTGGCCCTATGGCAGCCATAGGTAACAGTGCCTATGGGTGGTTTGAAGCATCCTCATGGTACGGGGAAGCCATGTTCAGCAACATGTTTAATACAAGTAACAACCTGTGTTTCGCGGAATCCAATGATTACTCACGTGAAGCAGTTGGTCATACGCTTCATTCTGTCTGCCCGATGATAGTGAAAGAACTGAACTTCTTCGGAGACCCGTCCCTTGACTACAAATGGTACAACCCAGAGCCAATCATACCACCTTTCACCCCTGAGAACAACTCAGGTTATGAAAAAGTCTACAACATGCATTTCAACTACACCGCAACCAGAAACGGTGACGTTTCATTCTACTGGGGAAACACGACTTTAATAGCAGCAATCCATAATATAACAATTGGCAGCATAGCAAGCATCTATCTGCCGGATTACATCAGTCCAGGATGGCTCAACCACGACACCACGTACTACTGGTATGTCATCGACAATGGAACACAAACACCCACCTATGATTTCCATACATCGAAAGCATGGGACATCAATGAAGATAAAACAATTAATGCTCTTGACCTTTCTATTTTCGTCAGTAACTACAGGCAAATTACAATACCAGGTTCAATAGGGGCAGATATTAACAATGATGGCAAAATAAATGCTCTTGATTTATCAATCCTTATCTCACATTATCGTCAAACCTATTAAAAACCTTTATTAATATATCCTCAATTACCTTACCTATGAAATATATAACGATATCTATATTTCTAAGTCTCATTTTACTGACAGCAGCAATAGCCTCTGCCGGGACAACAACCATTGAATTTAAACCATCAGAGATACATGTCAATTCAGGGGATACCTTCAACGTATCATTATATGTGACAGCGAACCAAGTCATTAACACAGTCGCCACAGACCTCATCACTTACGATAAAAACGTGATTGAATGCCTCTCCGTCCAAAAAGGAGACCTTTTCCCTGATGCCGTCATCTGGATACCATCAACAATAATCAATCAGAACGGCACCCTTAAAAACATGGTGTGGGGTTCACAGGCGACAACAAACTCATCAGGGACGTTCTGTATTCTCACCTTCAGGGCAAAAACAGGCACCACCAACATCGTGATAGATGAACAGAACTATGGTGTAGCAAACGCGGGTCTTTCCCTTAACCGGTCTATTCTTAACTCCTGCAAGGTGATAGTAGCAGGTGGAGGAAGCATCATACCATCTGTATCAAACATCAGTTTATCCCCTATCCAAATAGAACTCCTGGTCATCATTATCATCTTGGTCATACTCGTTGTTGCAGCAGTCATCTACAGGAGAAAACACCCGAAGAAACCAAAGACTTCTGAAGAAAAAGAAGAAACCCATGATGATGACGATGTATTCGGATAGTTGTATACCTGTCTTGACGCTATCTTTTTAACATCACAGGCAATATGTTTTACTAATGGGATTAACAGTACAGTGGGCTGTCCGATGCGATGATAAGAAATGCATCGAACGTGTTTTCAACAATTTAAAGAAACTTGATGAGAAATTCATTGTACAAAAACAGGGTGACTACAACATCCTTGCCTGCACAGGAAACGAGGATGAAAGCCTCTGCATCAACCTTATTTTCGAACCATGGGAAAAAGCACAGAAACAATCATATTTGATGAAAAAAATGAAGTTTGAGCTACTTGGCTTCGGAGACCCGAAGTTCGATGGTGAAGGCCCATTTGGTCACAACATACCTGATGAGATGATGAAATACATCGACGGCAGAGAAGGACGATGCTCATGGAAAACAGATGATGGCGAGGCAGTCCTTGGCGAAGGCGGTTTGCAGACCGGCAACTGGACGAAAACCCAGTATCGCGGCATCGAACAGCATCTGAAAGTCTGTAAGATACTGGACGTTATCAAAGAGAGCGCTGATAAAGCCGTGATAGGTGACGATGGGCATTACTGCGGGGAGGGCGACAAACACGACATGGCGACCCTCATGGAGAGTTTTGAGGATTACACTAATTTGATGCTCACGATAAACGGAAAATTGAAGGCGGCTGGATGGACGGATAATCAGATGGGTGGCGAAGGAGCAAAAACCAGTCAGCGAGTGAAAGGAGCAAAGGAAATCAATTTAAAAGATGTTGTTAACCAGGCGGAACGAAGATTCCCAAAGGAGCAACACGGTGGATGTTTCGTAGCCACACGCTGGATAATTAAACAAATACCAGAGATGAAAGAACATTCATTCCAGATAGGGAACATGACTCATTGCGTCGGGGTATTACCTGATGGTCGTGTGGTCGATACACAAATCTACCAGATGGGTTTTGTGAGGAGATTACCAACCAGTATAGCGAAACGGTCTATTTTCACTAAAGAGGAATACAAAAAAATGTTCCCTGAGTCTAATCTATAAAAAATAAAAAGGGTAGTGCCATCTAAGGAAACTACCAATTTAGTAGATTTTAGTTGATATTGGTATTTAGTAGAAACAACGATACCTGTTTCTCTCAAAAGGGTTTAAGATACCCACGTGGACGCTCTGTTCTCTCCGCCGTGGAACATCCTCGTCATCATCAAGAGAAGACCGTATCCTTGTCCTTCTGTTCTGCTCAGTAACAGGTCGTGCAGACTGCCTTTGTTCCCTTGCCCGCTCCCGTTTGAAGGCGATGACATGGATGACATCAGCACCAATCATCGTGTACTCACCGACATGCCTGTCACCATCAATGACAATGGTCTTTGAAACCTCATTTGTATGCGTTGTCTTTTCATCTGATTTTGTCAGTTCTTCGATGAATTCACTGATTTTCTTTGGAACCACTTCAGGCTTCAGTTCAAAAAGCATGTCCTCCTGTTCCTTCCTGATGACCTCACCGTACTTCGAAAGCACTTTCTGATGCATCGCAGCCCATGATTTCGGGGAATCAAAAACCTCAAAACCAACGATACTGTCAACATCGAAGATAATAGCACCAACTTGGTCTTTCATCACCGGTATATCCTTGATAGCACCTTCAACGCTTTTCTGGCTTTTCTCAACCTCTTTCATCACACCAAGAAGGTCATCGCTAACTGATTCCTGTTCATCAAAATGCATCGCTGAGCCGATAACACGGTCTTCACCGCTAAAACCAAGTCTTGCATGCATCCGTGAGCCACCACCATGCCTTGCCCGTATCCCTGATGTCTGAGCGAAATAACTCACCGCGTTCCAGGTGTCACGTTGACTGTCATGAAGCGACTGCATCACAATAGGCGGAGCGACATCCACAGCCTCCATCTTCGCCCCTGCATGAGTCGGTTTACTGGCATAGACGCATTTCACATCAATATCCTGGTTGGAGTTCGGTATAACGACCATCCCAGACACCGTAGCGCGTGTCTGACCTGCACCAGACAGAATCACACCAGAACGGATGAACACGTTCACATCAGCGTTAGAGAACACCCTCATCACATTCACAGAGCCAGTGTCCTTAATGTCGATTTTACCCTTGGCTTCCTCCATCATCTGATACTTCCTTTTGATATCTTTCTCCCGTAAGATAGGGATGACAAGACCAAGGGATTTGCTGCTGTTTCTCCAAGGCTTCCCGAACTTGAAGCCATCTGTCTGTTCTCCAATAGCCCACAAAAACTTCCCGATTTCATTTCCCAATGGCATTTTACATTACCTCAATTTAAGTAAAGCGAAAACTATTTATATGTTTTAAACATACTGTATGTTTATTATGGGAAGACCAAAAACAACTAAAAATGAGACAAGAACCACGGTTTACCTATACGAAAAAGACATAATTCAAGAACATTTATTCAATATAAAAGAAAAAAATCTCAAGAACTACATCAACAGATTAATAAAAGAAGATATTTTACGAAACGGTAAAGAAGAAATCGTAAAAAAATACTTCAAAAAGGAGACAACAAATGGCAGAAGATAAACCAACACCATTGGAAATGCTTAAAATATACAAAGCGAAAAAGGAAGAAGAAGCAGAAGAAATGCAGGATAAAATCGACATCATTGAGAAATACTCAAAGAGAAAACCCCCCTTCACGAAACAAGAAGCACAGGAGATTCTCACTCTTTGTTGTTATAACAACATAGGATACTGCTGTGGACTTAACAAGGGGTGCATCTGGCGGGATACCGTCATGGGTATCTTTGATATTAAACCAGATGACTATGTGACCGCTAAGAAAAACTGTCAGAATGAACTCATAGGGAGAAAAATACAATGACCAAAAAAAGAACTGGAACAAGAGAATGGAGTGATAAATCACTCGCAATGCAGAGAGGCTGCCCTAACAATTGTAGGTACTGTTGGGCAAAGGCAAATGCCCTTCGATGGAAGCAAATCAAGTCACCGGAGGAATGGAAAACAGTGCATTACTACACCCGATTTGATAAGCCATATCGGATTAAATGCGGGATGTTTCCTTCAACACATGACCTTTTCGATGACAACGTGGACAGAGCAATAAATTTCTTAGAGCCTTGGCTCAAAATAGGCAACAAGATACTTATTGTTACAAAACCGAAATTGAGTGTCACTAAGAAGATTTGTGAGACATTTGAGAACACATATAAAAATCAGATTACCTGGCGTTTCACTATCGGTTCACTTGACCAAGATATTCTTGATTTCTGGGAGAAAGACGCACCCACTTTCCAAGAGCGAATGCAATCACTCAAATATGCTTTTGATAATGAATGGCGGACAAGCGTCAGCGCAGAGCCGTATCTTGACCCGAATATCTCATTGCTCATTACAGCAGTTCTCCCGTATCTCACGGATGTGATTTGGGTCGGTAAACTCAACAGGATACCGGAGCGTGTCAAAACTGACGGGTGGACTGAAAATGATTTCTCATTCCTTGACATTGTTAAGAATTGTCAGACAGATGATTTCATCAGGGGATTATACACAGAATGGAAAGACAACCCGAAGGTGAAATGGAAGGATTCAGTAAAGCAAGTCCTTGGTTTACCGGAGGAAGAAATCGGATGATACGTTACCGTGATAGGCCATTAAAACAGGGTGAGAAATCCCATTATTATTGTACTGATTGCGGTCAGGAACTGCACCCTGATTTTGCCTATTCGCATAACTGTAAGCATCCATTTCAGCAGCCGTCAATGGGCTACCCAACTCGTTAAAGAGGAAAGGAATGTTCAAGAAAAGAATCGTACCAGAGCATGAAGAAACATTCATCGTTTGTGATTACTGCGGGGAAGAAATAACTGATTATTCCTATACAAGCAGTGGTGACGAACATTACCATTCAATGTATGCTGGTGGTGTATTTGGTACTGTTGAAAAAACCTGTCTTGATTTCAGGAATGAACGGGTAAAAAAGGAGTACTTTGAAAAGGTAAAGGGGTCAGTATGAGGAAATATCGTGATTGGAGTAATGATGAGAAACTCGGTTTCTGGGTGATGCTTGGCTGCATTGCTTTCATGTCGATGGCTGAACTTATTTGGATTGGGTGGCTATAATGATTGAGAATGAATATGAAAACAAGTTCTACTGTACGCTATGTAAAAAAGACCATAGGCGTAACAGTAAAATCGGGGAGAGGCATTATTTATGGATGGTCGAAAACAAGGAGAAGAAACCATGATAAAAGTTAAAGAAGAACCAGAAATCCGTGAACGTATATTCGCTATAACGGAAGCAAATAAGCATGTGCTTGACTGTGGTCCTGCGACTGTGATGATTAACGCTCCACGGGCTTTGATGCAGTTGAACGCTAAGGCAGCATTGGATAACCTCTATTGGGTGCTTGGTGAGAAAAGACCGCAATTTAAATGCGATGATAGGACGTTGACCGATAGGTGAAAAAAATGGGTGAACTGACACAAGAATACGCCATCAAATCAATTCAGACTTTTCCATTCAAGAAAGGGTATGTCGCGGTTTTTCTTTCCCCTCGGGATGAAATCAAGGAAGAACTGGAAGAGCCATGTCCATTTAAAATTCAGAATATAGGCGGTTCAGGTCCGATACCGAAAGAGTTACAGACGATGGTCATGGGAATCGGTTCGATGATGACAAAACCAAGGCATGATGATGTACGTGATGTCATCATTATTGTCACTGAAACTGATTTCTATGGTCTTGGATGGGCGTATGGTGACATCATCTCCGGTGACTTCAAGAAGATACAGGATGGGAAAACAATCAATCCGTTTGATAAAGAGGAAAAAATAAAATGACTATAATCGTGAATGATAAAGATACCTGTAAGATTTGTGGTGCGTATTTCCAGAACACCGGTTATTGCTGTAACGGTCATCTTCGACTTACTGTTGAAAACATCAAGAAGTTCTACAATAAAATAGATGATTACAGGCTTCCCGGTGGTAAGTATTCGCTTTGGTCGAACGGAAAATATGGTGTGACCATACATGACACTGATGGTGAACTTGTTAGTGTTTTCAGTTTTGAGGACCAAGAATTCCTTTGGCTTGATGAAAAATCAAAGAGAGGTTTTCGTTTAATGTTTGGAGACAGAAATCTATGAGTGAAGAGGAAATACCTAAGAAGACATCAGGAAAGAAAATAGCCGCTTATATCATTGCTGTGGCAGTCATTGGTGCAGCAATATCAATTGTCGTTGAATATAGACTGGAGGAACAGAAGAAAATTGATTCATATGATGAATCTTTCAGGCGTGCTATGGATTATCAGATGGATGCGACCGTGAAGGCATATGTTGCCCATGAAAATTACACTAAAAACACAGTTGCGACATCATTGTTCCATAACATTACGACTGTTTATCCGTTTCTGGTGTCGCAATCAAAAATACTTTTCACAGACATCGACACGCTGGTAAATAACGTGACTTTTCCGAACTATTATACTGCTTTGAAACAGTATTTCCTCTGTGTTATTATTAATAGGGCATACATGCAGAACTACACCAAATATTTCAAAATGACGTTCCCACCTGGGATGAATTACGAGTATTTCAATGATGTCGCTTATCAGGATGATGAGCCACCGCAATCCACTATAAGTATAGGGAGTGACGGCTACTGGGTGAGATATTATTCAACAGCATTAGATGATGTCAATTTGAAACTTGATTACATATCTGGTGTCCTTGCTATCGTCTACACAGGTGGTCGATGATGACGGAAAGCAGTGTAGTCATCAAAACAGAGTTATTGAGTTATTTGGCGACTAAAGTGGAATATTGTTCAAACGAGTGTCATTTCAAAGCAAAGAACCTACAGTTCACCGGTAGAAGCCCCCAGGCGATAGGTCGCATCTGCGGTATTCTGGTGGAAGACGGCCTCATAGTGAAAATCAATCGGAGGCATACGCCGAGCGTATGGCTGACGAATCTCATGGAACAGAACGGGGGTGAAAAAAATGGACAACCGGATGCCTTTTGATTGGAAACCTTTCGCTGCATTAGTGATAGTAATATTCATCGTTGGCTTGGGGATAGGGTACCTGTATCCGCGTGATGTACACGTCCAGGTCAATGAAGCAAGCGGTAAGTACGTAAACTTTTACAACATCATAAAACAATGCCTTCTGCCGTTCAACGAAACAGATAACGTCACCGCAACTATTCATGGTAACACAATGCTAATCAACCACACAGCAGTAAACCCATTGGGAATACCAAATTTTGAGATAGGCTTCGATAATGACGGAAATATCAGGTATATCACTGAGAGGAGAAATTAATGAGGAATGGTTTTTTCCCAGAAGGCATGGAACGGGGTGAAAAGAAACTCCCTGTCGGTGAAGGCATTGAAGCGATACCTTTGCGTAACGTCAAGGTTTATGTCTGGCAGTTACAAAGAATTGCGATGTCGTATCGTTTGAAAGGGGACAACCCTGTTTTATTTATTGATGTTGAGAAATCACATGATAGTCATATCATTAAGTTCGATGAGAGTGCCATCCATTTTGGTATCAAGGCACAATGGCATGTTGACACTTTCAGAAGTGATAACGTATTGAAAGACCGGATTGACGCGTACATACCTATATCTGAATTGGATAATGTCATTTCAGCGTTACAGAAAATAAAAAACAGTTTGAATGGTCAGAAAAGTTTATTCTAAAGGGTGAGAAAAATTGAGTGAATTCTCCATCAAACGGGTCAAGAGACTCATAAATGAGGAAAAACCAACTGCCTTGGCACGGTATATGCGTGGGTTCATCGCGGAGGATAAACGCAGCAGGGCAGAGGTACGGCTTGATGAGTACGCCAATGAACTTGTCAAGAAAGGGTATGCTGAGAAGCCGAAGGTGTTGAAAAAACTGGCTGAGATAGAGGGTTTGGTTGATGAAAAAAGAAATGACGTTGGAACAACTCATCAAGAGGCTTGATAAAACCGGTTGGAAACAAGGTATCAGGGGTCTTGAGGCGCTTCATAAATCACTTGAGGAACGACAAGCATATCTTTACAGTGGAGACCAAGATGAGGTGCATCAGGCATCAAAAATGGGGCTAATGCTATTGAAACAGGATGAAACACTCATTAAGTTGCGGCTGGTCGCTAAAGAGAGGGGTATTTCTCTTGAGTGAGAAGAAAACAACACGTGCGGTTGTCGTTTGTGGTCAGAAAGTTATCATAAAGAACGTACCAGAGCATATCACTGATGACCAAGTGAGAACCTTTGCTCTCATCAAACTAAATCAGGTTTTTAAAAAAATGTTGGCAGCAAAAGGGAAAGCAAGTTAACGTCGCCATCTTGCTTCGACTTCTTTTCTGAATTCCTCTACTTTTTTGTCCCAATTGGTTGATTTTAAAGGCACAGATATTCTCTCAATAAATTCTTTAGGTGAGTTGCCCGTCAAGTTAACCCCACAGTCCATGGTTGTGACATTTCCGTCTTTGTTGAGATTGCAAATGATGGGGCTGGCGAATTGTAATGTTACCATGTGTTTGTCAATGATAAGTTCTTCGACATCTATTTTCTTCGGGTCTATATCCATTGAATCAAGAGTAGAGGTATAGTACCCGTATCCTTCGATATTCATCCCAAGGGTGCCTGATTTCAGACCGTAGCGCATTTGAACAACTTTTCTGAACTGAGTTGTCTCTAAATCATGGTTCATTCTTCTTCCCCTCTTGGCTCTTTCCAGAGTGGCATCATTCGTTTGCCACCAATTTCTTCGCTTTCTGCCTTTAAATCATCACCCATTAAGCCAACGCCGCATTCTATCCGGGGGTTCATCGTATTGCTTTTAATGACGTTACAGTGTATCGGTTCAGTGAAAAAAATGTTGACAAATCTTTTACCCACATGTATCAGTCTCATGTCAATAGCGTTAGTATCAAGTTCCATTGTACCCATTTCAATATAAGATGATTCACCATCAGGGCGTGTCAAACCGAAGAAACCTGTCTCAGCATCGTATTTGACTTCGCTTATTTTCCGGTATTGTGTAGTGGTGGTGGTCATATCACTTAAAAGAAACGCTTTTTATCCTTATTATCGTTGTTGCAAAAAAAGTATACGCCCTCTAATAGAATACATCCCAACTGCTTCGGCAGGCATTAATTTGTTTTACAATCTCCTCTCGTTTCTTTTCCAAATCACGTTCTTTACTACGAAGACTGAAAATTTCCAGTTTTTCTTCTGTTTTTCCCATTTTTTCTATGATGTTCTTTATGGATTTTTCAACTTCATCTAACTCGGTCATAAGGGGTGAGCAACTTTCTTCCATAGTTAATCACCAAGATAATTGATTAGTTCTTTATATTGTTTATCGGATGCCCCTGATGTTATGCGTTTTTTGTTGTACTTCAGTGCTTTATTCGTCCATTCATGTGTTGAGAAGCCGCCTACCATTGATAGTTCATGTTCGAAATCCCTGGTGGCATCCTCATGTCCTTTGTATCTGTGTAACATTTCATGGATGAGAACACCTGTTGCCTCATGGAAGTTACTTAATGTTTGTTGGTGCAGGTATATATCTTCTCCGCGTACCATCCCTCGGAGTGTTTCAACGCCTCCAACTGACCGTTCTTTGCATCCTTCAAATGATTCCGCGACATGGACTTTGTTGAGTTTTGAGTAGGGGTCATCTAACTTGTATTTTTCTTTCAGAAGTGCTGCTGTGTTGAATCTTGCTCGGTAGAAAACTTTTCTTTCCTCTGATGAAATATCTTTCAATGCGACGACAGTTGGCCTTCCTTCTGAGCCTGGCACGTTCCTTGAGTTTGGTAGGTCAAGATGTCTTAACAGATGGTTTCCATTGTCCCCCCAGTCAACAAGTTTATAGCCCATGTTTTCTACATTGCTGTCAGCCCATTTCACACCGCTTTTAATGGCTACTTTCGGACCATATTTTGCGGTAAGGAACGATGTGAGAAGTGATTTCCAATCCCCAACGACATCACTATCGGGGTATAGATATTGGTTGATGTCATCATATTTCTCTGATGTCCGGTCATCATATGCTTGGAATATTTTTGTTATCAGTTCTCCTTCTGAGGCGGAAAGGGAGTTTATTAGTTCCTCCATGTGTTCCTGTGCTGTTGTCTCACTTACAATATCTCGGTCTCTGTTCAGAAGTTCTTCATTTTTATCTACGAAATTATATGAGAAGAAATGCTGCATGGATTTTGCTTCTCTGCCAGTTATAATTAAATCACGTACGACTATCCTTTTCTTGTCATCATTAAATTCCAGGATACTGCCAATGTCTTCTTTAGTGTGAATTACTTCATATTCTCCTTCTCTGTTGAAAAGGAACAATCGTTTTGCTTTCTCCATTACCTCTGGTGGAACACCGATGAATGTGAGTTTTGTCCCATATGTGCGGTCATTTTCTTTGAAATATGCGTGTAATGTCTCAGTCTCAAAATCATTATCGTATTTTAACTCAGGGTAGTAGGTTTTTCCAATTGCCTCTATCCGCACTGGTATCCCCATTCTTGCGAATACAAGGCTGCCAAGGGTTATCCCCTCTCCGAAAACACCAATGGTTTTCTTTCCTTTTTGCACCTCATGGGTACCAAGGATGAGTAAATGTTTCAGCATCAACACCCTGTCTGTATCATATTCGATGACCATGTTTCCGTCTTCATCCTCGTAGAATCGTGTGTCCCCCGTCATACTTGTTACATCATGGGCGTTTGCTATCCATTCTCGTAAAGCCTCAAAGATAGTCCATTTTGATTGATATGATTTATCAACACCAGATTCCTTCAGTTTTACTCCGTGTAATGGCTTTCCGTCTTTTGTTTTGTATTCGGAACTAAAATCCTTCTTTGCTTTCTCAAAAACATAATACAGGTCTACATCGTATTTTATATCCGGTCCTACCTCTCTCGCTGTCCTTAAATCTTCAGACATTCGTTGTTTTTCAGATTTGGTTAACACGTTTGAAGCAATCTTTAAACTAAATGGATGTAAGTTTGAATCGGTGCTGGATGCCTCAATGTTTCTCGCCCACAATAACGGGTTTAAATTAGTGAGTTTAACGTCATCAGTGACACCATGCGGTCCGACAAACGTATCAATTTCAGCATGTTTTTTTATTACAATAAGTTCTCCTTTATCAGATACTCTCAATGTATGGTCGTCACCGCAACGTATAATGGAATCCTTTTCATTGAAATGACACGTGGCGCTCACTGTCAAGCCCACAAAACCATGACCAATTGCTAACCCTTCAGGATACTGTGAAAGAATCTCACGGGTAATATAGTTTAGTTCATCTAATTTACAGTCCCATGGTTTCTCCAACTCTTTGTTGAATTTACAGGATAAGTACGTGTAGGCCATTCAATATAAAAATACCATTGAGCATAATAAATATTTCGACATAAAAGGAATACTTTTAACCTCTCCTCACCCGCCAGCCAGATTTATTCCCTTAAAGTCTCCAATAAATCTGTGGCGTAGGTCTCATCCCAACCGAAGATACATTTTTTGTTTTCTCTCCCATTCTCCCCATCTCGTATGACACAGGTTTGCGGGATGACTTGTCCGGCAGGTCCATCTTTGATTATCTGAACAGGGACACCAAAACTATCAGCAATCGGAATCAGTTGTTGTAAGGCTACCTCACAAGGAGGGCAGCCATCTGTTGAATAAAATTCGATTCTTTTTGCTTTAATCACAAATCATCTCCCCGTTTGGTCCACGATGACATTTATGAGTTTTTACGATAGGTTTTTCCTGCTGAAATTCCTTCGGCGGCTGTTTCCTATCTCGTCTATCCATAGTAATACGAATTTTATATATGATATAAATAGTTTGGTATTCTTCTAAAAGAACCAACTGCCCATCAACATGCCAGCAAAGAACAGCACAGTGCCGCTCATTATTGCGCCAGCCAAAAATCCCCTTGTAATTTCCTTCATTTTTTTCCTCCTTTTAGCAGACAAGCATCCGTTTCATGAACTTGAACATCTTATCTGTCTGTCTTTTCATATCTTTCTCATTGATGTTATTCGTGTGCATAAAATCATGCAGGTTGTAATCATACCGTAACGGGCATCCTTTGCTCACATGAGTGGCATAGCATGACCCACCGCATATCTCCTTGTTCTTACACCCGTTACATTCCGGTGGCAACGATTTGTTATTCTCAACGAAATTTGAGATGTTCCTTTCAACTAACTCAAGGTCATCACCGATTTTCCCAAGGTGATAATCCAAGTCCATGTTACATGGAGTGATTTTCTTATTGAACAAGAAGTTAATTCTTTCTGTTGCTGCTTTGCATCTTCCTCTTTTCCCAATGTATTGCATAAAGTTGGGCAAAGCGAGTATCCAACCATGGTTCACTACTTGTTCAAATAACTGTTGTGTCATTCGTTCAGGTAACGCCGGTTTATCAACACGCGGGAATAAAACAAGCGGCACATCACCGTTGAATTCTCCAAGAAACTGAAGGTTTCCTTCCCAATAACTGACTCTAAAATATCGTTCAATTCCTTCTGCCTTCAGTAAATCCGCAGCAACCATCGCATCTTCCCATACATGGTCGCCACGGAGGTAATTTGTCTCCATTTTACCTATCTCTACTGAAACCTGAACGCCAGTAGCACCCTTCAAAGTACCAATAGTATCTTCATTGACAAGTGTGGCATTTGTTGAGAGTGTGACTGATGGGAACAAGGCGATGCACTCCTTCAGATACGGGTACATCAATGGCTCTCCGCCTAAGAAGGTAGTGCGTTTATTTTGGATGTTATCTTTAATCCAGAAGATGTCATCGGGAGTTAGTTCATTATTCCCATCTGGTTTATAACAGTGCTTGCATTTCAAATTACATCGTGAAGTCAAATAAATGGTCAATTCATCCTTTTTTAACATGACACCACCATTGTATCATTTTCGTAATAGTAATACTTTTCGATTTTAAATAACTAATAGTTATTTCAAACCCAAAACTTTAAAAGTTGGGAATTATTTACAAAACAGTAAAAAGATGAGGAGTTGAGCATTTTGGATGCACACGGTAGGATAATTAAAATCATTGAAATAAAATCGCGGGAACGGATTGCTCTTCCTAAAGAAGCAAGACAAAAACTCAATATTGAGCAAGGGGAATATATTGCTTTTCTTGATGAACCTCCAGGTATACGTGTTGTAAAAGTTAAACTTGATTTAAAGGAGAGTGCAAAATGAGACTTGAAGCCCTTTTAGTCCAATCAAAAAAAGTTCTTTCTGAATTCCGCATGTCACCTTTCAAACTTTACATGCGTGCCAATAGTTATGACCCCATCGGCATCATGACAAAGAAGGTGCATAAGTACGATTCAGGCTGGGGAACAATGAGGGTTTGGGCAGTAGGCATCACCTTCGATGAGGGGGGGAAGGCCAAACGCTTTGAAGAGCCGTTGGACCGTAAAAATCGGCGAACAGGAGAACTTGAAGACATCGTTCAGATGGAAAACCAGATGATATTGATTACCGCACGGACAAGCGAAGACCTTGATGATGACAATGACGAAAACTTCCAGTACCTAATGCCACCGCATCAATCAAACCGGATTAAAGATTCGATGGACCGAATATCGGAACGTGACCGCATCATCAACGACCTTGAGAAAAAAGTCGCTGAAATCAGTCAACTTCGTGACTACTATCAACGAGAGGCGGAATCATCTGGTAGTGAGATACGGATGCTGAAGGCAAAAGTCGGTCATATCTCTGAAAGATTATCTGATTCTGAACAACAGGCGTATCATTACAGGACATTGGTGAAAGAAGACCATGCGAACTCTCTTGAGCATGAAGGATTCATGGACGAGAAGATGAACACCGCACGACAGCGTGGGACATTCACAGCGAAAGACAGTGCTGATGTCATTCTTGATGCAGCCAAAAGACAGAAAGCGGCTCAGACGCAAATGACTGGTCTTGGTGTTGGCACGATGTCTCCTGAGTTCGCAACAAAAGCAGATGTGGCGAACATGGAACGGAGAATACAGGAGACAATCAGAAACGCTCTTTCAACAAAACAAAAAGTATTCCCAGAAGAACCGAAATCGGAATCACCACCAAGGTCCGATGAAATCATGAAGATGCCGAAGAAGGAATAACATGGTCAGCACCAATCTTCAAGCACGGAGTGACATCAAAAAAACATTAGATTGGCTTTGGTATTACATCCAGACTGAAGATTACGGGAACGCAAAAAACGCATCAGACATGCTCAGAGACACCTTATTGAAATATTACATAACACGCGGTGTCTCAGCAAACCATTTCTATGATTTATTCGAAGAATTGAACTATGACATACTTTTCTCAACAAGTAATTATTTCAAGAAACAGATTATATTCGACCAGGTTTTAAAAATAGTCAATGAAATCAGAACATCAACGAAAGACCCGCTTCTACGCTTACAAGAGATTTATGATGACATACGTCATCTGTACACGAACATCGACAAATACAATGTCGCTGAACTCATCGACTGTTTTGATGAAGTCAATGCATTGAAACCAGAGATGGAGAAAATCGGTGGTGCTGTCTACAACTATTACACGCTTATGATGGAGAAACTTGGCACCTGCGAGAGTTCAATGCTTCGTGTCAATCAAACACGGTTGACCGATTCATTATTTTCACAATTGGAAGTAACTTTTGCTGAGTTTTTCAAATCAGTCCACAAGGTCTTAACTCCGCCTGTCAGACTCATAATCCAGAAAGGGGAACTCTCAGACCAAACCGCCCGTGGTGTGCCAATCGGAGAGATAGCAGAGGCAACCGGTCATCCAGAGGATGAACTTCGCATGATGTTACAGGCTGAACAAATGGCACGTGCTCAAAAAGAAGCAGAATCGGAAAACAATGACGAAGAGGAGGCTGATGACCTTGGTACATGAGAAAAGCATCACCATCACCATGTTCATAGAATCCCATTGCCCTTACTGTAGGTATGTCGAACATTCCATTCTCCATGATTTACAGGCACGTAGGATAGAGTTAAACCAGAAGTTAATGAGACAGGGACATATCCCCATGCCGCCGATAGAACTCAACCTTATAGATGTCCAGGCGAACAAAGGCTGTAAAGAGATGCAATGGTTCGACCAATATTCAGAGAAAATGGGAGGCATGTATACACCTGCAATAAAAATAGAGGGAAGCCAAAAAGTATACTACATGTGGGGAAAGGATAAAAAAGAACAACTTGACGAGAAAGAGATAGGTGGCACTCAAAAACTCAGGTCAGACCTTATCGTAGAAATCCAGGATGTTCTCTCAAAGGTTGACAAAGCCGGGTTACTGTACAACAAAGACCTTTACAACCATACACGACACATGGTACGACCAGTACCACATGTCATCAACACCCCCTTTGGAGGGTTTAGAGCATATCGTGATTAAGGAGTAAATAAAAATGCCACGGCGATATTTTTTAACAAGCAGACCTGGATGCGATTTGGTGCATGCCATTGAGAACCCAAGTTATGATTTCAGCAGAATACTTGAGGTTGATAATGACGGCACTGTTCTCTGTGAATTACCATATCTACCAGACACGGATTACATGTATAACCCAGAACCAGACCCTGAATATCAGCGTCCGCAGAAAGTCGTGACATTGGAAGGGGAGGTCCAGATACCAACTTATGTCCCTGAAGGTAAACTCACCACAGGGGAAAACCCGTTCATTCAACTTATCTACCGGTACTGTAAGAAACAAATCGGTGGCTCAACACAGGAAGACATCATCAGACACATGCTTCGTGAGAAGAAATTCCTCCCTGACACAAAAGACAGCATCAAAAGGATAAACAGTTACATCAAAATCATGTACGATGGTAAACTGAAGGGTCTGCTTGTCATTCAAGACGCTAAATATCAACCCGGGCTTCCTTTGAAAACAGGTAAAGTACTCGTGGATATACAATCCGGGTATGACCCCTATGAATACCAGATGATACGTTTCATAGAGAATAAAAACCTTGTGAACAGAGATGAGATTCACCGATTATTTTCCAATAGATTACAATGGGCGAGGAACAGTTCAACCGTTGAACATTACATCAAGAAACTTCAGAAAGAAGAATGTATTAAACGTGTGCATGGCAACTGGTTTCAATTCCTTGATTATCCACCAATTAACCTTTAAGGGATGAGATGCAAATAGACATGTTTGCTGTCTTCCCAGACAGCACCTGGACGCTGGCAAAGGTAGAGATACCAGATGATACGCCGAAAGAAAAGATTGAGGGAGTTGCAAGCAAAATCCTTTTAGATGAATTTGAAAAAACAGGGACTAAAGTTGAATTCATCAGTATAAAAAAACCTAACAACGAAAGCAAAAAGATGAAGATGGCCTTCCCGATAGATATATCTGATTTGCCTAAACTCGGGCAACATGCGATACGGTATCTTACCCTCATCGTCATGGTCTATGTTTTTGGTACAATGCTTTTTCTTATTTACACGAAAAAAGGTGAGTTCATCGACCAGATATTCACATGGAGTGTCGTAGGTTTCTGGTCTTTTTTCTTCGGGTATTTCGGGACAATAGTAGCCCAAGAGGTTCTTGAGACTGTCATCAAGAGAAAAAAATAAATCCTCGTACATGATTACTGTTCTTGAGGAAAAGGAGTATGGAGTTAAGCGAAGAATTTGAAGAAGGCTTCAGGAAGATGTTTTTCACAGAAGGAACATCTCAATAGATATATATTCATACTTTTAATATTTCAACACATTTAAATAGCAATATATTATTACATATTTTCTATGTCAAGAGAAAAAGCAGAAACATTGGCTTTAACTGGCTTGCGACATTATGAGGCGAAAACCCTCTTATATCTTTTCAACCATGGGAAAGCATACAGTCGTGACATTGAAAGGGAGATGGATTTACGACAACCTGAAGTGAGTTCTGCCATGTCTGATTTCATCAAAAAAGGGTGGGTTGAGAAAAAACCTGTTGATGCACAAGGCAAAGGCAGACCGACAATGCTTTACACCCTTAAAAAAGAGAAACAGCACATCATCATTGAATTGAAGAAAAAAATCGCAGATGATGTAAAACAAAAAACAGAACTCTACAAGGAGTTAGATGCTTTATAGGAGGAAAAACATATGGCGTTAGGAAAGAAAAAAAACAAGATGCAATTTGCAGAGGAACCCGTTGAAACAAATGAGGTTGATACAAAAGAACTTGTCTATAACATGGAGGACGTAAGGAACGCCGTCCGTATCTGCCTTGATTTCGGGAAAGAAAACAATGTCGAACTCATCAACCCGAAAGGAAAAGCAGTTGTCGCGGATATGTACCGGAAATACGAGGCGCAGAACAAAGTCATCCGTGTTGTCGATGAACGCATTGAAAAAAGACTTGCACCAATTGAAAGGAAGCAAGACCAGATAATGCAATTTCTACAAAACATGGCTGATAAGACACCTGCTGAAACACCAGTAGCAGAACCACGAAAAGAACAGAAAAGACGACAGATTCAAGAACCACAGCAGAACCTCTCAGAACAAACAACCTAAGCAGAATGAAGAAGTTGAAAACTTCAGATTGGGTGGCCTTGGCAGGCTTCGCACTCTTTCTGAACATATTAACTCTCTGGTGCATCGACATATCCGTATCAGCCCTGGTGAACCAAGCAATAATCCAAACGTATCTTGCACTTGGAAACACCGGTATACCAATACCAATGGGCGGACTTGTCAACGGCATCATCAAAGCAGACCCAACATTCACTTACCATATCGGTCTTTATCTGAATGGGGGCGTGAGTTTCTTCATGTTCCTCATAATAATCCATAGAGTAATAAAAGATGAGAAAGAATAGAGAGGGAAGGTATATGAGAAAAAATAAAGGAGTATCGGCAGTAATAGGCGTAATATTGATGGTAGCAATCACCGTAGCGATTGCAGCGACAGTCTATTGGTACGTATCTCAATACGCAGAAACACCAACAACCACTGACACCACAATAAGATATGCGGAACACATCAACTGGACGCAATACAACACCAACCATACAACACTCGTCATTGACTTCAACAACATAAAAGACAACACAAACCTTTTGAAAACATACCGAGAGAACTGGTATTCGATACCAGGGGAACTCATCTCATCAATCGGACCATGGGATGATAAAGACGTAAACTGTTTCTTCAACACAGCAACCGGTGGCACTCACATCCAGTAAGGTCAAAAAACATGATGGAAGATGGACGATTAAAAGACAGAAAAAAACCAACCGACCATCGACAAGGACAACTGGTGAAACTCGTTGATTGCATACAACGATTAACCGCAATACAGCACGAAGAAGACTTCTGGATTTTCAAAGAAAAAGGATGTTTTGACCCAGTTGACGAGGGTCACATGAATCCAAAATACACTGATGAAATCCAGGACATCATGCGTGAACTTCTGTTCTTTGACAGCACTGAGATAGGAGACCTTTACCTGACATCCGGTGGACGGGTTGTCCTTGACAAAGGATGCGGGGAATATTTCAATGAAACCGATACAGTCATTTACACACGAAACGAAATCACAAAAGGGATACCATACGAGGTATTCATAAAAAAACTACAAAGCCTTAAAAAGAAATAATAGTTGGTGTTATAACAGTGAGCCGATGACACAAACATGCCCGACATGCGGAAAAGAATATTCCACATTGGAATCATGTCCTGAATGTAAAAAAAAGATACATAAAACAATGAAAATCCAATGTCTTATTGAATGTGGCCCGAATGGTCTTTCAAAACAAGACGGCGTTTTTATACTTGACCAACTCACAAAAATATTTATGAGCAGGGGATTAGCACCGCTTGACATTGATTTCCTTGAATCCTATGTGTGGCTGGATGTCGATGTACCCGCAGACGAAATAAGAAAACTCCAGGAAAAAGGCATCCTGCAAAAATAGAAAACATTAAAATAACGTAAGGCATACAGAAGTTTGCGGAAACCTTGGAAGGATTAATCACGATTCCTTGACACGGATAGGAGTGGGTCTGATAGAACCTTCACCCCCCGATGATGATGCCAGAGACAAGGTCGTAATTTGACAACCCGAAAACCATCTCTGGTGTAGTCGGGGGGCTAATCTATCACAAATCGGAGAGTTATGGACGATAATTGTGGGACATGTAGGCATTTTCACCATGATAACTGGTGGACGACACATGAATCAAAAGAGGAATGTGCTGATGCTGAAAAAGAAAAGATAGGTGAATGTCATCGTCATGCACCGCAGATAGTTGTCGTTCAAGAGCGTGTCATCCGTGGTGCTTTTCCTGAGACCAGAGAAACAAACTGGTGTGGAGAGCATCAACCAAGGTGAAATATGCTACGGCTTCGTGATGCCCTCATTGTTACTTTTCTTGTTTTATTAACCGGAACAGGTTTATTAGTATGTATTCTTTCTTGTCGTTGTATTTAAGTATATAGAATCTGTTTTGGAATTATAACATTATACCACAGGGTGATTGTCACATGCAGAAATTAGAAAAGAGAATAGTAGTAATTTTTATAGTAACCTTATTTTTATTAAGTAGTTTTCCTCTTTTCAATACCAATGCCTCTTTAGTTAGTAACGCAGGCTATGCTAATGCTACCGCATATTCAAATACTAATTCCCTCCTTCGTTTAGTCAATGGCACATTGATAGCAACATATGCAAAAACAACTGCTGTTTATATATCGAAATCCTATAATAACGGGACTTCATGGACTGAAACTCTTGTGACAGCAGGAATTCAATCTCCCGCTGATGCTCAACTCCTTGCTGATTCTTTTGGTGTTTTGTATTGCTTCTATTGGTATTCCTCTGGTGGACAGGGGTATGTCGTTTACAAAACATCATCGGATAATGGGGCAACATGGGGTTCGGCAAATACTGTTACATACGGCACTACCCAAGACAATTTCAAAGTAGTTATTGATTCAAATAATAAATTTCATGCTGTCATAAATACTGGTGGTGCCCAATATGGGGGGTATCTCTATTATTGGAGTAAACCATATGGTGGAACGTGGTCATCTCAGCAGCTTTATCAATGGTCGAATTATCCTAATATCGCTGTTGATAAAAACAATGGAGTTCACATCGTCTGGGAGGATTATTATAGCAATTGGTTATTAGATTACATATATTCTCCTGATGGATTGAAATGGGACAGTCAGAGAACGGTTTTTTATAATTATCAATCCGGTCCGACTCCTTACCTCTATTACTCAAGTGTTGCTGTTGATAGTCAATTGCGTGTGCATGTCATGTGGTATGCGGTATACGGGGTTCAAACTGATTGTAAGATTTATTACCGTAACTCAACGAACTTTGGATTAACTTGGGGGCCTTTGATGATGATGCAGGCACCATTAAAAGGAGTCAATGGTGTTTCGCTATCAACTGATGCTTCTGACAACGTATATGCAACCTGGAGTGATTATGCAGATGGAACATCTCAGAAACATATATTTTCCAGTGTGAAACTCTCCAATTCAACGGTTTGGCGCAGCCCAGATTCAACTCTTTTCAATGATTATCTGGCTGTTGCACATACGACATCACCTAACATCACTATCTATAAACGCAACGGTGATGTTCTTTCAAAACTCGCTGATTCAGTTGTTTTACCAAATGGGACTGGTAAAGCAGTCTCATGGTCAAGTGATGGGACGTATCTTGCTGTTGCACAAGATACAAATCCATATATCCGAATCTATAAACGAAGTGGAGACACCCTCACTAATCTATCCAATCCTGATGTACTTCCCACGGGGGTTGCCAATGGAGTTGCATGGTCTTATAATAATCAATATCTTGCTGTTGCTCATAACACGACGCCGTATGTCACCATCTATAAAAGAAACAATGATTCTTTCACTAAGGTGTCAGACCCCGGAACATTACCTGCTGGAAACGGGTATGGGATAGCATGGTCCTATGATAATGTGTATCTTGCTGTTGCCCATGACACAAGCCCATTTGTCACCATCTATAACCGTAGCGGTGATACGTTCACGAAAGTTACGAATCCTGCGACTCTGCCAACTGGTATAGGTCATGGGGTCGCCTTCTCTGTGGACTCACTCTATCTTGCTGTTGCCCATGAAGTAAGCCCGTATGTCACCATCTATAAAAGGACTACAGGCACGGATACATTCGTGAAATTGTCGAACCCTGGGACGCTTCCAACCGGTATTGGTCGTGGCGTCAGTTTTTCTTACGATACTGAATATCTTGCTGTTGCCCATGACACCAGCCCGTATGTGACGGTTTATTATAGGCCACAGGGACAAGATAATTCAAATCAGATTTCTGATACCTTCTCAAAATTAGGAAATCCTGGAACCCTGCCAACAGGGAATGGTCGTGGCGTCAGTTGGTCGTATGATACAACGTATCTTGCTGTCACTCATCTCACAAGCCCCTATGTGACAGTCTACAAACGAGCAAATTATGGGAGTTCAGCCACCCTCACTAAATTATCAAACCCTGGTACATTACCAACTGGAAACGGGAATGGCATCGCATGGACTCAGCCGTTTGTGAAAAAGCAATTAACCTCTTCAAGTAACAATCATTATTATCCAAAACTTTTCTATTCACCCTATCCATATGATGTGCCAAATCAGCCGAAAAAAGGCTATGCATTACTCTGGACGAATAATACTGCTGTGAATTATTATGGCAGCCCGAATCTGCAATGGAACGTACCGCCTTTCTTCGTTGAATACCCATACAATCAAACATATGTAACAAAAAATCAACCAACATGTAATCTCACGATTCGTGGCATTAAACCCATGAACGTCTACTTCTATGAGAATACAACAGGTTCATGGGTTTTACGTCAAATTAACAGTAGTGTGGGAAACGGTACTTATCGCTGGCCCTATACTCAAGCATCTACATATGGGAATAAATATTGGTGGAAAGTCGCTGTCGATGATGGAACAACCAATATTTCAAGGGTTTATTGGTTCACCGTACTCTCAGGTTTCATCAGTTCCGCAGGCATAACAACTGCAACTGCGAATTCAAACAGAAAAGCCGTCTGCCGGTCATATGATGGCACGCTTTACGCTGTTTATTTAAAACAGGATTCCACAGGGAAACAGAACATCTATTTCGCTAAATCCACGGATGGCGGGTTAAGTTGGACTGAGAAATCATTAACGAGTTACACTGGATACAATGCAGGTTCACCAACAATCGCTTGTGATAGCACAGGGAAACTCCATCTCATTTATCCTTGTCAGAGCAATTCAGGGACATGGTATCTTTATTATCGTAATTCATCAGATAGTGGTACCACGTGGACCTCGGGTGTTGACATTGGTGTTGGAAATTATCAACAAAATGTACCTTGTCTTGCTCTTGACAGTCTTGATAATCTTCATGTTGTATGGAAATATTATATCAGCGGTTCTGATAGTGGGATACGGTACAGGAAGTTCTCAAAATCTGGGGGATGGGGTACGAGCATTGAAGTATCTTCTCCTGCGTATTCAATTATCAATGACCCCTCAATCGCTATTGATAAAAACAATCATGTTCATGTCGCTTGGATGGGTGGCTCTTACTGGACAGCTATCTTATATTACAGGTATTTCGATGGAACATATTGGGAAGACCAACGTAATGTTTATGATTCCAGTGGAAACCAAGGATGGTGCCCAAATATTGTTATCGACTCAAATAACAAGATTTCAATTGCATGGATTGGACAATCTTACAATTATCAAGGTATCTTATATTATGACACGTCCAGTGATTTAGGGAATACATGGACACATACATGGATAGCAGGTACCACTGTTCAGAGTTGTTCTCTTTCAGTTGATTCTAATAGTAATTATCTTTATCTCGTCTACGCGTCGCTTGACGCAAATAATATTCTCCAGTTGTATTTCCAGAAATACACGACTTCTTGGAGCAGTGCAGTGAAAATAACATCAACACCCAGTTATTCAGGTTGTTCTTATAATCATGGTTGGCCTGAATTATTATACCAAGGGTATCCATATGTTAAAAAAACGAATGTGCCAACTGCCGGTTATTCCTTCATCTGGACTGATAGAATAAATGTCAAATATTATAAGAGTGCTGATTTGGCGTGGAGTACTCCCCCGTTCAATGTCGAATCACCGCTCAATACAACCATATTGACAATAGCAAAACCGACATGCGTCATCTCAGCATATGGTACGAAGCCGTTCACTATTTACTGGTATGAGAACAGCACTGGTTCTTGGGTGTTGCGTCAAACCAACAGTAGTGTTAGTAATGGCACATATCGTTGGAGTTACACACAGGCTTCACATTATGATAAACGGTATTGGTGGAAAGTCGCTGTCGATGATGGAACAACGAACTATACGAGAGTCCTTTATTTCAATACACCGCCCTTCCAATCAAATCCATATCCACCTGATGGTGCTACAAGTGATGGTATTCTCACAACACCGAAATGCACTATAACGGCGACTCATCCTGAAGGAAAACCGATGAATGTATACTTTTATGATTCCAGTGGCACTATATTAACAACAGCCGGGACATCAGTAGCATCGGTCTATGGGGTGAATTGGTATGGTGAGTCATTTAAACCAAAAATAGGGGTCGCCGGAGTCTCACTTTACGCTAAAAGAGTAGGGTCTGGAAGCCCTGGCTCCGTGACTGTTTCTATACGTGCAACAGATGGTGCTGGTAAACCAACCGGAGCGGATTTAATAGCAGCAACAGATGCCACAGCCCCCTACTGGTCAACGAGTTTCGCATGGCATAACTTTACATTTACTTCTGTCCTACCGACAACATCTGGAACTCTGTATGCAACTGTGGTGAGGGCACCAAGCGGGACATCATCAAACTACATTGGTTGGGCATACGCAGCAGATAATTATGCCGATGGTGCATATCAAAGTTCAACAAACAGCGGGTCAACATGGGCGACACCAAGCACAACAAATGATTTCTCCATGAGAATAAATGATTTCGTATTGCGTCAGACCAACAGCAGCGTCAGCAACGGCATTTACCGATGGACCGACCCGCAGGCAACAACATATGATACGACCTACTGGTGGAAAGTGTCGATAAATGATACAACAGACAACACATCACGGTATTACTCTTTTATAACTCGTTGGGAATATTTCATAGCCCATACTAACTACAGTCTTTCATTCGCTGATTCAAGCAGAAAATCAATTTGCAGGTCTCCAACTGGAACTGTTTACGCTGTTTACTTGAAACTGGCGACAAAATACAATGTTTTCTTAGCAAAATCAACAGATGACGGCATAACTTGGACTGAAAAACAGATTACAAGTTATACGACATATGACCAAGGGGTACCAACCATCGCCATTGATAGCTCAGGCGCTCTTCATATCGTTTATCCATGCAGAGTGAATGGCGGCACTTATTATCTGTATTATCAGAAATCGACAGATAATGGTGTCACATGGTCAACACCGCTTGATATTGGTGTAGGGAACTATGCTCAAACCGGGCCATGCATCGCAGTTGATGGTCTTGATAATCTTCATGTTGTCTGGAAATCTGCCAACGGCGGCACAATAGGTATGATTTACAGGAAATATACGAAATCAACAAGCACCTGGGAGGCCATATTCCAATTGACAACAGATACCTATATGCCAGGTACAAACCCTTGTGTTGTGATTGATAAAGACAACCATGTGCATACTGCTTGGGCATCCTCAACATCGACCTATGCCAGATACGTTTACTACAGATACTACAATGGAGTATCTTGGGAAGCAATACGGCTGGTGTACGACCCAGGCGGAGGGGAAAATCAGCAATATGTAAATATGGTTGTTGACAGTAACAACAAAATACACATCGTTTGGCTTCGTGGCTCCTCCAATTTTATTTATTGGACATATTCAACAAACTACGGAGTCTCATGGGCAACACCAACACAAATTGTTAGCGGCGACTCTACCACAGTACCCATAAATCCTTCAATCGCAACTGACCGAAGCAACAATTTACATTTCCTATGGACGGAAAAAGTGAATTCAGTTTATCAAATAATGTACGAAAAATATACTGGTTCATGGAGTACTAAAACCCAGATAATCTCCTCTTCAAATTCACATCTCTATCCATCATTGTTATGGGCGCAGTATCCCTCAACTCTTAATGCAAGTAGACCAAAAACAGGGTATGCAGCAATCTGGACAAATGAAATAAACACAGACCATCCAACTTGGCTTCCATCCAGTCCTTCGCCATGGGACCTCTATTATCGGAAAAGTTCAGATTTAACATTTGATATGGCACCTCCTGTTCTAACACTGGTATCACCCGCAAATAAAACTCTCCTTGAGCGTCAATCATGGGGTAATCTCACAATAAACATCAGTGGTTTCGGCACTGCGAACGTGAAATTCTATAATGCAACAGGTAACTATCTTATGAAAACATGGACCGGTGTAGGCTCAGGTAAATATTACTACAACTGGACTGGTTTATCTCCTAATGTACGAAAATATTGGTATGTGATTATCAATGGCACAGCCGCAAATCAGAAAAGTAGCACATGGAATTTCATCACAGACGATATACCACGGGTTAAAAACTTCAGGATAGACACCATAAACGAAGACAACATCACAGTCGCTTGGCAAAACGAACCGGACATGGCATGGATTTCATTGAAGATAGGCTCTTCATTCATGGAAGTACGTAAAATACTCGGTTTCGCACAATCATGGTATGTCGGCAGCCTTTTCAAAGACAGCCAATACAACCTTGAATGGCAACTCGGGGATAATGCAACAGCGATGAGCAACTATAATAATTTTGATTTCAGGACATATGGATGGAAACCAGACCTCAAGAATTTCACATATAGAAAACTCATTACAATCGACCATACTGCTGTCGGCAGTGACAAAGAAGGATATGCCTTTAATCTGACGCTCACCGATGACTCATTTAGATACGCCAGTGGGCCAAACTGGTGGAACCCGACGTATCCCGCGTTCCTTCATCTTAACCTCACTTCCCATAAGGACATTCGTTTCGTGAACTACTACAATATGAAGTATCTCCCCTGGAACATCACGTATTGGAATGTGCCAGGAACAGGAGGCATATCCACTCAAGTCCTTCCCAATGAATCCTACTGGACTGGCGATTTCATTAATGGAAGTTGGGCGCATGATGGAGATTGGTATTCACATACCACGCCAGTGCCTTACGGTGTCCTTTACTACAACTATACGATACCTGCTGGTGCGAAGACATCAAGCACGTTCAGGTCATATCAAGGGGAATGGTTGTATGACATCACCTTGCCAGTTGGGTGTTATGGCGGGAGTAAACTACGGTTCAAATCAGTCTGTGATTATGACACACCATATATTGATACGTACTGCTGGAACTATTCAAGTAGTAACTGGGTTGATATCGGTAACTCAACATCACGGTATTTCTATGAGACACAGATGAACTGGGAGTTTACAGCCGTAGTCCGAATAAGGGTAGTTCCTGAGCATTTCAATGATTCAACAGCATCAAATGTCCCTGGGATAGATAGTGGCTATGATACGAAATTCTGGATGTATTATGGGAACCCGACTACAACAGTAACTAATCAAACGACATTCTCCAACTCGCTTTACACAGGGGCAGCATCAATTGGAAGCGAAGAAGAATATGTGGTTTATCCACCGGTAATCAGTAATATCGTTGAATCCAATAAGACTGCTACATCAATCAACATATCCTGGGCTACAAATGAGATTGCTGACGGGAGGATAAAGTATGCAACAAACCCATGGCTCTTTGGCAGTAAATGGACGTATCGTCTTTTGAATACATCTGAGGAATTTGACCATCTCTATGGAAATCAAAGTAATCTTGTTAAACTGAAGGTGTATTCACCGCAATACATCTCCACCATTAGCGTGGTGTGCAGCAATCCCGCTTATAATAGTAAATACAGTGTGAACTCGTCAACCGGTGAGCATCCTGTCGCGGTAACTTTCCAGAAGTGTAATACGACCTCATATCTGAACTGGACGATAACGTATCGTTATAACAAGACTATTGACAGGGACACCTATGCGCCTCAGTTCATGATGAATAATCTCGCCACGAACACTACATATTATTATCAAATACTGGCTCATGGCGAGGGGGGAAACACGACATCAAATGGTGATTTCACACTCGGGACACTTCCATCTACACCACATGCTAAAATAAAGAATTATGATGAGAACAGACCTGCTCATCAGGTCACTGTTTGGGGTAACCTCACCAGCATGAATGGAAACCCATCTATCAATTGTTCGATACAGTATTGGAATGAATCTTCTACTAATTTCAGCGAGACCTCAGTCACCCATATGACGACCACTGGTCTATTCAATAAAACTATAAGTGTTGATTATGGTCATATGTATTATTACCGGGTGAAAGCATCTGATACGACAATAGGATATAGCGATGTTTACTCAAATTATTTCATGCCCATTCAAGCGTTTTTTGCAGGGGATTATGTTGAAGATAACAACGACAATGGAGCGAACCCTGATTTCAGGTCACGGCAGTATCTACCGCCAAACCCGAATGGCACAGTAAATCTCTCCGCGAAGGCATATGAGCAGACGGGTTACTGGGAAGGCTCATTGCAGACGGAGAACTGGATGTGGGTTGAGACCAATATCACGACTAAAGGAACTTTAACTTTGCATCTTTATACAAAAGAGTACGGTCATGTTGGCGATTACGTGCTCACTAATGATACTGATAGTTCGATGAGATACGTGAAACTTACTGGTCTGAACAGTTCTTTTTACACGTTTTACATCACGGGTGCAGGTGGTCAGATGGTTCTGAATTGGACGAAACCAAGTCTTATCCATAAGGTGCATCAAAGCAGGGTTGATGAAAGCAAATACGTGTCTTTCAGTGCTACGCCATCCCCTGTGAATTATACCTTGCTTTACATGGATACACATTTCACCAACACCAGTGCCTATGAATGGTCGCAGGCATCAGGGCTTGACCTTTACAGTGCGATGGGTGTTGAATACTTCGGAGGCGGGTATGAGACTGGTGTCACGCCACAGCATTCAGGCACAGCATATGACCGGGGTCAGTTGTTCCGTGGTGGTGTCTGGGATGGTGAACCGAATGATACAGGGACTCTTGAGCCGACAATGAACAATAAGCCGATGGGTGCAAACCGTTTTTGTTTTGCTTTCACTGACTATGACTGGAACCTGTCGCAACTACCGTCGAACAACATCACAAACTACTACTTCCGTCATTGGTCCACGAACAGTCATTGGTCAACGTATCTTGGCTACTATCAAAACCGTGAGTTCCATTATGATTATCTCTATCAATTCAAATACGACCTGATTTCATACACACGTGACTGGAAGCCGATAGCAAACACGACGATTTATACTGAGAAAGATGTTGATAACGTGTCAGGCTCTGTGTTCAACACCGGTGCCATCACTCAAAGCCTCCAAGTCGGCTACAAGAACGGCTTTAATTTCGACCCGAGTAACGATAACATCTGGAACTTCGGTTTCTACACTGATGGTCTTTGGACGAACCAGCAGATTGGGGCACATCAGCAGGGTTATGTCATCTTCAACTTACCGTCTAATGCCACATTGATGGGGATGGACAGCGACCATGATGGGTTAAATGACTATCAAGAACTTTTTGTGTATTACACGAACCCGAAATGCAATGATACCGATGGGGATGGACAGCCAGATGGTTTTGAGGTTGCTCATGGACATGACCCTAATGTATACACCGATAAAGTAAACCCACCAACAATTCTTATCACCAATCCAACCAATACAACATATGTCTCCAAAAACGGTGTTGTCAATATAACCGTAAGTATCAGCGACCCAGATTCCGGATACTCCTACAACATATCAATCTGCAAATACCCAAGCGGAGATTTTGTACATCACGTACTCTCTGGTGTTAACACATCATTCATTGAGACATCATGGACTCCAGCAGGCATCACACAGGGATATTACGCTGTAAAAGTCACGGCAACAGATATTTATTCATACCAATCCACATCATTACAACAATTCTATCTCACAGGATTCTACGTGAGCAACCCAAGTATACCAAATGGTCAAACAGGCGTCCCAACGAGCGTTACAACTTGGAGTCTAAACATAGAGCATAACAGTGGTTTATTCAACTGGACTATTCAGACCAGCCCGAATATTGGCAACTCATACGGGAATAACGCGGGCAACGGCACAAAATCATGCACATTAACAGGATTGGCAAATAACACCATTTACCACGTTTACATCAACACAACCGGTTCACCAACACAACATTACACATATTGGTTTGAAACAGGTGGAGGTAACCAGACATTAGCAGTCAATATCACACCAAGCACCTGGAATATAGGTGTCGTTTTACTTGGCGAATCAGCAGAAACAACAAATTACTTTTACACACTCACCAATCTTGGCATAACCTGTAATATCGACATCAAATTCAACGATAGCGAAAATTGGGCAGCATCACTCTTCTCAGGAATAGGTCATGATAAATTCGCCATGAACTTCTCAAAAAATAATTGGGGCAGTCAGACAAATATCAACCCGACATCAGGGACTTCCCTTGCAACCAATATCCCCTATTTTGGGAATAGTGAATTTGACCTGAAAGTACTAACACCTACGACATCATCAACACTGAGTACACAGCATTATACAATCACCTTTATCGTGACACCATCGTAATTTTGGGACAGGTATAAAAAAAACGCAAAAACAAAACTTTAATTACTGAATACCGTATTCTCTTTTAGAGTAATGATTTATATTTCATAAAAATATTATGAAATATAGTCAGAAGGTGGAAAATATGGAAAATCCATTAGCCCGCAAAAAAAGTATACCTCACGAGCAGATTTTAAATTTAAAGCAAATGGACGCGGCGACGTGCGCCTCCTTGAAAGGACAGATGAATGAGTACGGTGAATGTCTCGTTAAAATGAGAGAAAACCCAGATGACCCCGACACCGCAATACTGGAAGTCCTGAAATATCGTAAACCAGGCGCATCCATGTATAAAACACAGGAACAGTAAACCAATAGAGGATGCCCATGAAACGATTGCTTGTACTATTCACTCTGCTCATACTATTGGCAAGTTCTGCAATAGTGGTTTCAGCAGCATCTCCTGTTATCTCAAATCCTTCTCCATCTGATGGAGCAACAAATGTTGCACTAACAAGCGGAAAAGTGAATCTCAGGGTAAACGTCACTGATTCTGACGGCGATTTAGCATACATCTCTTTTAATACAAATAAATCCGGCACATGGGCAAAGATAGCGGACATTTCTCTCTCTGGTGAAAACTGGACTACCAGTATGCCCATCGTTTTTTCAAATCTTGTGGCAGGTCACAAGTATTGGTGGCAGGTCAACTCAAAAGATGCTCAGAACCATTGGACGAACTCATCTGCTTATTCTTTCACGACACAAAACAGTAGCGTTAATTACACAAACGGGAGCATCACTATAGTGCCTTCACAACCAAAATCAAACAGCAACATCATATTCATCATATCAAAATCAACCGCATCAGGCTACGTCATATGCTCAGAATCATCAAATGTCTACCCTTTCCAGATTACAAATAAAATGGGTGTTGTTCAACTCGGTGCAGAATATGGTATCGCAACTGTTGTTATTGTTGACTATGGCACAAGGCAATTCACCATCACATCACCCTATGCGATAACAGGTGACCTTGCGATAGATATGGCTTCATCAGCGAAAATAAAAGATGATGTCTCTGTTGCTGTCACCGCAGAAGGCGACAATGTTGCAGCAACCATCAGGTTTGTCTCCCCGACAAACAAAGAGATAATCAAAAAAACAAAGGCATCAGGGCCGATAACAGTGGCTTTTGATGAAGTCGGTGATTGGGTCGCTACTGCACAACTTCTTGGTGCAATTGTCACTAAAAAAATAACTATTGAAGCAGAGGCATTGACGATAGATATGCCATCATCAGCCAGTATCGGTCAAGAAATCACTATTGCAACCACACCTGATGCAACGGTTGTCGTTGATTCCGGGGGAACACCAACGACTTTAACAGCAGATGACCAAGGGAACGCATATTACACCCCGAATGCTGTGGGTAGATACAAAGTCACCGTGACATCAGACACAGGAAAAGGAACAGATTATTTCACCGTGAAAACACAATCCGTAATCATCGCAAAAAATGATAAAGGTTTTCCTGTGACCAGTGCATCAAACGGAGACATTATTTTACTCTCAGTAACAGATACAAATGGTCAGCAGATAGCCGGAAGTAATGTCGATGTCTATGGCGATGGAGTGCTTCTTACAACCCTTCCGTTGTACGGCGGGACAGCGATATGGCATATAGGAACATCTGCTAAAGAATATTCCATTGATTTTAATCCAAGTGATGCGCTCTACCTACCAGCATCGCTCGCATTGACGGGCGGTGGAGGGGGAATTAAATGGGATGCATATTACCCTTATATGGCGGTAGCCGGAATCATAATATTGGTGATAGTCGTTATCGCATGGAGGAAAGGCTATCTTGAAAACTTATCCGGCTTGTTCACAAAAAAAGAGGATGACTTACTATGAGAGAGTTCCTTCTCCAAATATTTGAGGAGAAATGCAAGGAAAGGAACGGTATCCTCCTTGATGGATACTGCTACACAAATGAGGTGATTAGAGAATATGGCAACAATATATTGTAGGACAAAAAGCGAAATCGCTGAAATGAGAAGGAAGCACCCCGATGTGGACGCTACCTGGAAGCAAATACCAGTGAGCAAAATGGAAGAGAACATGGGCACACCCATCGTCTGTAAAGAAGACGATGAATCTTTTGAAAGTTGCCCTGTCGGTGAGAAATACATCGACGAACTTCCGAAAGTCCGCAAGTCATCTGAAGAATAGATGTTTCGCTTTTAAAAAAAGGGGCTTGCGCCCTAATCTTTTTTACTTTAATTTATTCTAATCAATAGAAAAAGGCTGTGGTTTTGCTTCTGTTGTTGTTTGCGTCATGTTTCTTGGCTTCGGTTCAGTCGGCTGCATGAAAAGAAACCCATGCTGACCATCACCTTCGCTTTTCACATAGTCACAATCAAAACCCATGCTTTTCAATTTCCTTTTCACGTACATCGCCTGCCTGTGCGTGATGTCAGGGATGAAAAGGTCATAGCCATTCAACAATAGTTTCTTGACGCTATCATTGATTTTAACACGGTTCAAACTCACTTTAATCTTATACACCGGTGCTTCAACAGAGACCTGTTGCGCCTCATTTCCTTTCAGAAGTTTCAAACCCATCCCAATAATATCATTGTAAGAAAGCGACCACATCTCCTTATAATCCTTCAGTAAATCCAAATTCTCTGTACTGATACGGACTGTGTGGTCCTCCACCTTAACTCTTCCTCCTAATAAATGTATACTGGAATGGTGTAAAACTTTATATATTTGCCTACAAATAACTTTATATCAAAAAAATTATTTGTAAAAGGAGAGTGTGGGGATGAGCGACGATTTGCTTATCTATGTTAAGCCTGGTCAGAAAGAAGATATTGCGAAAAGACATCCACATGTAGATGCTGATTCCATTATAGAAAATAATGAAATCGAAGACATCGTTGTCTGCAAATCCGAAAACGGTGAAGAACGATGCGAACCAGGGGAACAATGGATAGACACCTTCACCCTAAAAAAACCGTTACCTTCGAAAGAAGAAAGTGATTAGTAATGAAATTCGATGAAATAGACATTCATATCATACATTATCTCCATGACTGCCCAGGTCAGACCACAACCGACATCGCAAAGAAACTTTTTCCAATAAAAGACTCACGAACATTACTCATGAAGGATTCATTGATACGGGCACGATTAAAAAAGATGGGTGAACATAAAATAGTTCTCATTTCACCAACAACCCCAAAAACATATGGCATAAACCCGGAACATGTTTTTGCGGGTCAAGGGATATTTGAACTAAAAGTAAACAATGGAAAAAAAGTAGGGATAGATTTCGGTGTGTTCCTTGCCATCACCGATGGAAACGACTCAATTCACATACATAAAATAAGAGAACCGGTGAACGGTGAAGTAACTTTTTATTAACCTTTACAATGCAGAATCTTGAGATGCCCTTCTTTTTTCACTTCGCAGTTCTTTCCATCAAAAATAACCTTGTCGATAATCGGTAATGTTACACGCTGGTTTTCAATGACGATAGCATCAAAATCGCCAACATCAACCCACTTCTTATCTCGGCGTATCTGACAACGCCAGCCTCCTTCTGTGGGTTCACACAGCATTGTTTCCATTCACTTACCTGCCGACAGGGAGTATTTCACCATCTTCTGTAATCGCGGAAGTACCAACAATACAAATCTTCATACCTTTCGGTTTCGTGAGTACCTCTACTTCTCCCCCCATTTCTTTGCATGTCTTTTCAAAAATATCTTCCTCTGTCATAGTAAACAGTATCAAAATATCGTTATAAAAACTTTTTTGAGTTCCTCAAACATGAAATTGAGTTTCTCAATTATAAAAAATACTTGCTTTTTAGGAAATTAAGGACGTTTCTTAATTCAGCGTCTGAGAGTTTTCCAAGGAGTTGTTCTATCTGCATCAACACATATGCACGCTTCTTACCAGCGTTAAGAAACTCATCATAACTTCCCTTATTTCCATCAGTGAGCCAAGCAGCCCATCCTGAGGGCGTTTGTGCATAATTACTGGGGCTTGGATTAAGGATTACCATCATATAACACATCTTACAGGTAGTTAAATAATCTATTCAAATTTATTTTATGAAGAATGGTTATATACTAACTGATAGATTCATGTGCAGACCTGATTTAAGGAGGAAAAAAAACCATGACCGTCGTAAGAAGTTTAAGAGGCATTGTCTACGTCAAAAGGCGACCCGGAACATACAAAGCACGAGATGCACCCTATGCAGTTGGTGGAAACCGTGGTGCAGTACTCGCCAAATACCCGGGTGACTACCCGCTGACTTCACAACAGCGAAAAATAAAGGAAGCAGCGAAAGCCTGTGGCATCAAGAAAGGCATGTCCAAAGCCGACTTGATGAACAAGATGAAAGACTGCATCCCAAGCAAATTCTAAGCACAGAACTTTCATCAGCCCTCATCCCTGAGTACCTTCAAAAAAGGTACTCAACCCTCTCTTTTTTAATTATTTTTCTTCTAATTTCTGTATACGTATTTTGTCATTAAGCATATAAAACTAAAAGGCAATTCTTTTATTGATTACTATGAAGAATAAAATCATTTCGATAATGGTAGGAATAATTTTAATCGCAACAATCATACCGATGATTCCGAATGTGAACGCAGAAGGAATAAACTGGGTTGAAGCCACAGCACACGCTGGATGGGCACCAAGGACAAATGGTTATGGATTACTCACCTTTGACAACAAAATGTGGATAATGGGCGGTTACGCTTACAATAGCAGTTTCCTCAACGATGTCTGGTCATCTTCAGATGGAATCACCTGGACAGAAGCCACAGCCCATGCGAACTGGACGCCACGAGTCGGTCTTTCAGCACTTGTCTATGACAACAAAATGTGGGTGATGGGCGGCTATGATGCAACAGGGCCATTAAACGACACCTGGTATTCCACAGACGGAGCAAACTGGATTCAAGCCACAGCCAATGCTGCCTGGTCAAAAAGATACATCTTCCAATCAACCGTCTACAACAACAAGATTTGGATAATGGGCGGTGCTGATGCAACAAGCCCGTTAAACGAAACCTGGTATTCAACTGACGGCGTGAACTGGATTGAAGCAACAGCACACGCAGACTGGACTGCCAGGACAGACTTCAGATTAGAGGTTTACAACAACAAAATGTGGATAATGGGCGGCTCAGATTGGGCTATCACTTATAACGACACCTGGTACTCCACAGATGGAATAAACTGGAATGAGGCAACAGCCAACGCCAATTGGTCTGCACGGGCTGGCTTTGCATCATCAGTCTTCGAAAATAGACTCTGGGTGATGGGTGGCTACGGACCTGAATTCAACGCAGTCTGGTATTCTACCGATGGAGCAACCTGGCATGAGGCAACAGCACACGCACAATGGTCGCCAAGATTTAATTTTGCTGCAACAGTTTATGATAAAAAATTGTGGGTGATAGGCGGCTACAACTACAGCGGTGACTTTTTAAATGATGTCTGGTATGACCCGATGCCAATTCCTGCCACTATCAATATAACTTTAACCCCAAGTGGTACTGCAAATATCATCGTTAATCCTACTTTCTGGAATCCATCAGCATCTATCGGGGGTAACACCGCAACTGCGACCGATGCGTTTACGCTTGACAACAATGGGACTATTCAGGTTGATGTGACTGTTAACGCTTCTAACACCAGTGCATGGACTCTGGGTTCTTCACCTGCTTATAATCAGTTCCAGATGCAATACGGAGTGAGCGGTGGTGGAACACCTGCTGGTGTTAACTGGAATGAAACAAAAACAACTGATGTTGATACGTCTATCGTCAGAGACCGTTTTAGTCCGCTTTCTTATGATGGTAAACTATGGCAATTCGGTGGGTATGTTAATGGTCAATATAGGAATGATGTCTGGTATTCAACTGATAATATAACTTGGACTGAAGCGACAGCACATGCTGCCTGGACGAATCGTCAAAACTACGGTGCTCTTGTTTATGATAATAAGATGTGGATACTGGGTGGCAGTGGCAATAAGAACGATGTCTGGTATTCCACTGATGGTGCGAACTGGACACAGGCGACAGCAAGTGCTGGATGGACTAGCCGGCAATCACTTTCAGCAACTGTTTTTGATGATAAAATGTGGGTAATGGGGGGTTCTGGTGGCGGTACCACGAAATACAATGATGTCTGGTATTCCACTGATGGTGCTACCTGGACACAAGCGACAGCACATGCAGGCTGGTCTGCACGATATGCACTTGCATCTATTTCATATGATGGTAAACTATGGGTCTTTGGAGGATATACTACTACATATAAAAATGATGTTTGGTATTCCACTGATGGTACGAACTGGACACAGGCGACAGCATCAGCAAATTGGTCAGCACGTCGATACTCTTCTGCGTTCGTCTACGATGGTAAAATGTGGATACTTGAGGGGAGTATTTCTCAATATGCAAATGCGAGAGATGCATGGTATTCCACTGATGGAGTGAATTGGACTGAAGCAACAAGTGATATACCAGTAATTTCAACGATGTCCAGAATAATGCCGACGCCATTTATTGTTCATGGCTCATCAATGGTCGCTGTATATGATGATAAAGTATGGGTTTCCACCGATAGTGTAACCTGGGCGATGCAACTCAATACAACAGATTGGTTGACCAGAGCATATCATAGAACCATTGTGTTCAACAATAAAATCTGGCTGATGGGCGGTTATACTCAAGGCCAGGGGGGAATTAATTTAAACGATATTTGGTCATCGACAGACGGGCAATCATGGAAATTAGAAAAAAATGATGCCGCATGGTCTCCAAGAACCAGTTTTTCATTAGTAAGTTTCGATGATAAACTATGGCTATATGGTGGGTACACTACTGACATTCAAAATGATGCATGGTATTCCACTGATGGAGTGAATTGGACGCAAACAACAAATATGCCATTTACAAGGTCAGAGCCAGCATGTCTCGTTTTTGATAATAAAATCTGGCTGATGGGCGGCTCAGATACTGATGGAATTTATTATAATGATACATGGTATTCAACCGATGGCTCAAACTGGACCTTAGCGACAAGCAATTCGGGTTGGGCACCACGTTCTTCATTTAGTGGATTTGTGTATGCTGATAAGATGTGGATTGTCGGAGGTGCTGGTTATAACCCTGACTCTATTTGTTTCAATGACGTATGGTGTTCATCTGATGGAGTGAATTGGACTGAAAAAACGGCACATGCTGGGTTTAGCGAGAGATATGAACAATTATCATTTGTGTATGACGGCAAGATGTGGGTTGTAGGTGGAGGTAATTTCTCAGTATGGGCAGTAAACGATGTCTGGTCATCAACAGATGGCATCACATGGACTGAAGTGGCAGCAAACGCAAATTGGTCCTTGAGGATTTGTCAGTCCTTTGTTATTTATCAGAATAAAATCTTGGTTATGGGCGGTATGACAGGTGACAATGTTCTATTTAATGATGTCTGGTATACAGAGGGAAGTGGCGGTAGTGCATCCTGGTCGAACCTTGGTGTTTCGCCAGTAGCGTTTGTGAGTAATCTCGCCTGGGACCAATCACAGCCATTTGGATTGCAACTCTTCATGCCGACGAGTTCATCTACTGCTACAAATCAAACAGCGATGATAACCTTCATTGCCACAATGGACTAAAACATCTTTTTTCTTCCATTTCTTTATATAAGTAAACTACTTATATAAAATACATTATATCCCTCAGTTGGGATGTTGCAAAAAATCATATTAACCCTCTCCTTCTTAACACTGTTAACAGCATCCTGTCAAGCTAACCTAATAGAAGTTTCGCCTCCATATCAATTTCAGCATACAGGTCATTCCTTCGATGTTGTCATCTATTGCATCCCTTCTCAGCCAGTGAAATCCTTTGAGATGAGGATAAGTTTCGACCCGAGTCTTCTGCAAGCAAATTCCGTGTCCCCTGGCACGTTCTTCAACGGACATCCAACATTCTTCAGCGCAGGCACGATAAATAACACCGCAGGCAAGATAATAGACATCTACGACCTCATCATCGGTCAGGGTAATATCAGCACCCCAGGAAGCCTTCTTATCGTTAATTTCACGGGAAACAGCCTTACAGGGGTTTCTTCAATACATATCTATAATGACGGTTTAACCAATGAGACACAGTATCTTGACCATGAGACTAACGATGGCGATATTCAATTCTACACTTTTTATCCCTGGGACGTAAACCATGATAGCACAATAGATTATCTTGATTGTTCCCTGACAATAGGGCATTACAGGGAAACCGTTACACCGCCAGGAAGCCAACCATGGGATATTGTTATAGACGGCACTGTGAATTATCTTGATTTATCTGTTTTAGTTTCACATTACAGGGAGACATACCCGTAATTATGCATAAAATACATCGACCAAAGGATTGGATGCAATATTGCTTGAACTGTTTTAGGGAACTCATTGATGCTGAGGGGTACCCGATTCACGATAAAAGAATAAAATATTGCCATGTCTGCCGTCCAATAGTTGAGGAAAAAAAGAAACTTGCACGTGAACAACGGTTCCGTGATAGGCATAAGGAACAGATACGGTTGGACGCAGAAAAATGGCGTACAGAACACCCTGAAGAAAGACGACTTGCTTCACGTAACTGGTCATATCGTCATCCAGAGCAACATAAAAACGGTCTCAATGGCTGGAGAAAAAAGAACCCCGATAAAGTGAAATTGCAGAACAAACGAGCAAAGAAAAGACAACGATTACGAATGGAAAAGCGGTTGAATTCAATAGGAAAATACCCGAAAGTGAAATGGGCGGTTACCTGTCCGAAATGTAACAATGTACTGAGAACATCAGCGAAGCGACCTCAATGCTCCTGCGGTTATTCTTTCCCAAGGGACTTCATGGAAAAATTCATTGATAAACTGGAAACGAAACCATGCAAATGCTGTGGCAGAGAAATTCCTTTTCAATTTAAGAGACAGATTTTTAAAAGGTTTTATTGTGAATGTTGTTACCCGCAGATACAGGCATTAAAAAAAGTCCTCTCTCAAATGAGAAGAGAGAAAATAAATCCTGATTGTAACCACAAATGGTATGATTGGTATCGGGATAACACTGAGATTGTGGTCGCTGTCACCTGTATTTTCTGTGATGAGATTATCATTGGTCGCCGTGGTAAACAAGTCTGCGATGAATGTATGCATAAATGGTGTCGTAGAACACCGCAAACGATTAGAGAAGCGTTGGCATCATGGCCTTCTTTTAAATTGTTGCCGCATGACCTTCTGGCTTGGAGAAGGATTGAATATTATCGTAATAAGGGCATTTACTCGTTAAAAGTACGTGGTTAGTCCTTAATTAAGTACCTTTGCCAGTATACGATTACTGTAGCAATTAAATTAAACCAACAAAATAATTACATAATTGGAGGAAGAAAATGGGCATACTGCATTGTGCAATATTCCATCATCTTATCCGTGGTAATGGGCTGAAAGCAGTCACCCTTGACAAAGTATCAGGGATTTACTATCTTTGCGACTGTGGCGCAGAGTATTTTGAGGCTCGTCATAGGATTATCCGAATAGGGTAGTATACTCCTTTTGTCAGAAACTATAAAAGAATAAGGAGAGATTACATTTTAGAGATGTCTATGGCAGACGGAATCGAACAATATAATCTTCCTTTAAAACATTTAGCGGAATTACTATGGGGCGGAGACTGCGAATCATATAAAACAAACAGACGTGGAACCGGATATTATGGTTGTGCTGCACATGGCGGTTACGTGGTCGATGGTCGTGTGTTAACCCAAGCTGAGAAAGATAAAATAGAGAGGTATCAGCCTCTGAAGATACCATTTCATGTTTTAGTCCAGAGACAATCACAAGGGGAAGCAATAATCGGCACAAGTGCAGTGGAATTCAGCGATGAAGCAAGAGGAAGACATGTTAGGTATTCGCCCAGTCTCGGTCCTGTGGAATGGAAGAAACTTGATGTTTATGTTTTTGAAGAAGATTGCGACTGGTCTTTATTAGAACACGAAACAAATATACGTGCTGAAGGAAACACGGCAACCCCTGAACAAAAGCAAAAACAAATTGAAGACACATTCAACACATGGATTAAACCAAGACTGAAGGTGAAATAAAAATGGACAAATTTGATGACCTAACCCGTATTTTGAAAAAAGCAACCATGGTCAGAATAGAATCCACTATTCGCGGCAACACACTTATCAGGGGAAGGGATAAAGATGGTAACTACGCTGAGGTGGATTTTAACGACATCAAAATAGACCGTGTGAAACTAAACCTCTATCACCGTGGCACAGTAACAGACATGTGGGCTGTTGGATATGGAGACAACAAACCAACAAATATAGGAATTACTATCGAAGAAGGAACACTTAATTGTGCGACAAATATAACAAATGGTCTGCTTGAAATTGATTGTAATTTACCAAGGTAATTGGTGGTAAAAATGAGTGGAAAAAAAGTGACACTTGGAACTCCAGGGCTATATGGGAGAGGTTTTCTGGCTTGTAAAACAAGCGGTGACAAATTAATATGTAACACATGCAGGGCATTTGACTATGACGGCAATTACGTGGAAGAAAGATTTGTGGGAACCTATACAACCATAGATATTAGTTCAGAAAACCAAATCAACGCCTCCCCTGGAAAAGACGGCACTGTATTACTGTTTGGGCTTCCAGTTGAATGTGAAGAACCACCAATTGTTGATGCAGCATATGTGAAAAAAGGAACTAAGATTCTTTCATGCCGTGAGCCTAACTATATCGCAATACGAGTGCAGGAGATGACCAAAAAAGGTGAAATATCAGAGCGAGTAGCCCATTATCTCATGGAAGGAGAATTCCCCGAATGAAGAAGATATTTTTATTCAGTGTGCTGGTCTGCATTGTTCTGCTTTCCTGCGGATGCACAGGGATTAAAGGGACGTACAATGAGAAGTTAAGCACTCAGTATCGTTGGGCGACATTTTCAACTTTAAATGTGAATAACGCTGACCCTTTTCGACAACCACCAACTGGTTGTTTCACCACATATAAAGCATATGTCTCGGGTAATACCGTGAACATGTATTTCTCCACGGTACCTGTTGATATGCACAATGAATCGCATTTCTTAAAGGCGTTCTCACTTGATGAGAACGGAGTCATTGACATTGGTTGGTCACACGCCAATACAAGCGTCATGGCTGAGTGGAATAAACTGCCGAAGCCATTGAACGGCGATTCCTATTATCTTTACTGTAACGCCTCTGCTTTAGAGCATCGTGGGTATAATGTTATTGTTTACGTGAAAAATCAGATTAACGGTGGGACTGACACGCAATATGCTTCAGTACAATCACTTGGTGTGTTCAAAAACGGTGTTTTGAGTTTATATCCCATACCCTATGAGCAATATTCCCACCCGTAGATGAGATGACGTAATGAACGAAACAGATAAATTAAAAAAAGTATTCCATGAGATAAGCAAGAAACCTATCTTTGTTTGTTCATCGCAAACAATTACAATGAACGGACACACCTACAAAGACGTCCCCCACTGTGACTACGTGCAAATCTCTTTTGATGATTACAACAGGTTATACGATGCGATAAAAAACCTAAAATAAATCTGTTGTTATAACAACAAGTTAGTAATCATTTTTGTAATTCTTGGTATCTCCAAACCAAGACAGCCAACAACCGCTACAAAACCAATGGGGAGAACGCTAACGAAAACAATTAGCATCAACGTCATTGGGATAAAGATGACAAGCACCAAGTTATCACGTTTCATAGTCAACATCAAGAAAAGAAAGGGCTTCTTTAAGGTTTAGTTTATTGATACAGTAATCATAGAGTTTCGGGTGAGTTTTCTTCATTCTTTGAAATCGGTTAGGGCATTTATCAAGATGAACACCGAACATGCAAAACATACAGCCAGTGTGCTTTTCCCCCATATTATAAATCTTTGAATAGTCAAGTTTGTACCGTTTAATATATGCCCAAATATCATCCTGTAGCCAAAAAGCCAATGGTCTGCTTTGTATCTTTCCTTCAAAAGAATTGCATCCTTTTCTTAAAATCGCTGTTGTTCTCTGACCTGAATCACAAGCCATGACACCAATATATTGATACAACCCCATCTCTTTGTCGTATTTATCCGATGGGTTTTTCTTCATCACATCACAACATTGCTCTGAAATCTTAAATGGTGCTTTTACATGGACATCATCAATATCTTTGAAATTCTTATGCCCTTCAAGAAATAAATCCTGCCATTTCTTTGGAACAATGCTTATTCCTGATTCAGATGTTGTGCCATCGCAAGTCTTGTATCCTGTTACAAATAATCTTCTTGTCGCCCTGTTCTCAGATGAAGGGTTTTGGAGGATACGAAGCATACGGGCAATACGTTTTGAAATAACAGGATACCCGTAGGTTTCTATCACCTTTTTAAAGGGCATTTCAGGCTTCAGCCATACGACATTATCGACTGTCTTGACAAAATCTCTTATTTCAGGGTATTCAAGCCCTGTATCGACAAACACCGCAGGGACATCTGGATACAGCGACCTGACGAGATGAAGCAATACCGTTGAATCCTTGCCCCCTGAGAAGCCAATACGGACTTTCCCTTCCATCTTCTCATAAAAATCATGGATAGACCGTTCTGCAAGGGTAATCTTTGCGTCTAATCCAAGGGATTGCTTTTGGTAAAGAAAACTACGGAGTATTTTTTGAGGTATGAGATTTCCTTGTAACTTTGTCTGTTCTGTTTTCATTTTTTTCTGCGAGATGGTATCTATCTCCTACTTTATATATGTTACAGCCGAATCTATTGTTCAAATCCGAGATTCTTCCTCTTATTGTGCCAAAAGAAACCTTTGATACAGGTAGACCGATTGCCACCGCAAGTCCCTCTCTTGTCAAATCTTTTTTATGTAACGCATCGACAATTCTTTGATTTTGTGGTGGTAGTTTCTTCACTGGTTTTTTAATTTTTTTTTGTAGTTCTTCGATGGAGTAGTCTTTGATTCTTCTTAACTCTTGCTGATTTGTCAGTTCACCATTGATTATCCTTTCCTCAAGGAGTTTTCGTTTCTTATTGTCATCTACACGTATTAAGTAGAGATACATCTTCCACGGTATCTTCGTATTGAGCATTTCTTTCGATGGATATATTTTCCTGAACTTTTTGTGTAGCATCCAATAGGATTCTGTTTTACCCACATTTTCAACCAATGGTTTCGTGTTTTCCAGAAAATTGAAGCTATTTTTTTCAGCATATTCATAGAAATTAATCACTAAATCTCCGAGTATCCAATGTTGTATGGCATCTCCAGATTTTTTATCGGTAAGTACCATCTGTTTCTTTAATTTTTCTTTTAGTTCAATGAATTGTTTTTCAAATTCAAGGACATTGGTTGATGATGTATTGCCAATTTTCCGAACTCTCGCCTTAATTCTTTTTTTTCCGTCTGGATATATTGTTTTTCCAATCTGGATATTTGTTTTTTCTCTCATTTGAAATCACCAAAATATTCATAAAATATTGCTTGTTTATCTGTTTTTACTCCATTAATTTCATCTTCAACAGTATCTTCAACCATTGAACGGAGGGCAATTTGCTTTATGGAATGACATTCAGGACATTCTTTGGGGGGGATTGGTTCAACTATCGTTCCATCGGTTGTTACAACAGTTTTTTTCTTTTTTGTTAATAAGTTAATTTTATCCCATTTATTTTTTATCAATGCACTCATTTCTTCTGCTACTTTATCTACAACTTTCAATGTGTCTTCTTCTACTATTGGTTTTTCAACTGGTACTTCAATGGTATTCAGAAATTTACCCCATTCCTTTCCCGCTTCTTGGTAAAATTCTTTATATTTTTTAGAATTAGATTTTAGACCATCTTTCCCTGCATTGACCGTAGTATCTACGAGATAATCTGCAATAATGTATCCTCGTATGTGGTTTTGTTGCTCTTTGGGGAATAATCCAAACCAATTTTCCATTCTACAAATGGTTTTTTTCCCGACAATAATCCAGATGCCACAATCTTCATCAGGTAGTGGCTCATCGGAATAAAAAAACATACATTTAGGTGGGTAATGCCCATTATCTTCAGGGTGTTTTTCATCAACCCAATCACCGATTTTGTCAAGAGTTCTAATATAATGTTTTTTGTATTCTTTTGGGTGGGGGTATTTTCCAGTTATTTGTTTTACTGTTCCTGTCTCATCTTCAAATAAAATTTTTAGGTCTCCGTATTCTCCGAGTAGGACACCCACAAAATGATGCTGTATTAAAGATGTTAAGTATTGCTCGTTTAATATTTCTATATCCAAGAGTTCTTTCAGATTTGCTGTGATGCAAGTTCCTGTATTAAGAATTTCACTTTTGATGCCGACAGTATCAATTATTTCCACTTTGGTATTTTGTGTGTCGGGATTAAAAGACCATCTACTTGCATAGTGTTTTCCCATCTGTTTTGTTTCTGTAAAAATATTGCGTACTCTCAGCAACATTCCTTTGTCGCCCATGCCTCTGAAATTGATGTCGTGTATCCTCGGAAAAGATGTTTTTGAGTAGCACTTATGGTATTCTTTGAATATCTCATAATTCATTCCTCTACCATTATCAAGGACTTGTAATGCTTTGTCGAACTTCCCATTTGGTATGATTTTATATTTTACATAATCTGCACAAGCATGTTGTCTGGAAAGAGAGTTCATACCAGTTTCAATAATATATGTTGGCAACGGTGGAAGGTCAGTCACGGAACTTTCTTTTTCTAATAATTTATCAACATTAACTCCCCCATCAAAGGTTTTTATCACTCTCATTTTCAATTCACCTGCTGTAACACGAAATTACATTATGCTATATAAATCTTTTTATATAACATCTTATATTCTTTTTCTTCTCCTGTTGTTATAACAACAACTTTCCATTTATCCATCTTTCACCTGTTCCTTCATTCTGTCTTGTTTCTGTTTCTCTCGTTCCATCTCACCAACACCACTGACTTCGTAGACGTATTCAAGGACAACCAAGAGTTGCTGTTTATCCAACTTCTTCAAGAGTTTCTTGACCTCCACCCGTATCCCTTCCTCATCAGATATTATGTCCATGAATTGGCTTATCTTCTCATTATGGTCATTCCAGAGCCATGCATGATAACCGCTTAAAGTCGGGCTGTAATTCTCAAGTTCCTTCAGTAATTTAGGTGGTACTTCTCTTTCTTCTTCAGTTGGTTTAACCTGTTCTTTTTTTATCTCTCTTTTTTTGAATATACCGTTTTTCTCCAGTTCTTTTTGTTTTTTCTTTATGTCTTCAAGACTAACTACGCTTTTTTCCATTCTCGCCCTCTGGGTACAACCACCGTAATATCCTGTCTTTGAAAATGATAGCAGACATGACCTCTTTTTCCGTCACATTCTGTTTCTGTAGTTTGGCTATGCCCCATGCTATCCGTAAAATGGAATACTCAAGCGACCTGTACGAAACACTCTCTATTTCGATTTCCCTTCGGTCAACAATATATTTCTCAATGAGATGGTCGATGCCATCTTTACATTTTGGCTCACGTAACGGATTAAAATCACCTATCCATGAAAGGTATCCTTTGAGCCAATGCACACGTTCCGCTTCGCTTTCACCAAAGAAACTATCAGTGATGCGTTTCACGTTATCAGCACGTTCTGACCTTGACGCGGTTTTACAATGGTACACGAAATCAAATCTATCTAACAGTGGTCGCTGTATCTTCGAAAGGTCGTTTGTTGAGCCAATGACACGTATCTCAGCAGTAAAAGGCGTTCTATGCTTACCCTTGACCACGAAGTATTGTCCTTCTTCCATCGCCTGTAATAGCCCGTTTTGGTCTTTTATCGCCATCTTGTCCAACTCATCGACCAAGACGAAGTTCCCGTTGTAGTCGGATAAAAGACCGGGTGTCACCTTCTTGCCACGTGCATCGCCTGTGAGACCTGCTTTTGAGGCGAATTCTCCGTTGATAAGAATGCCTTGTAAGTTCTCTCGCCACCATAACATCAGTTCTGTTTTTCCAGTACCCGGTTTTCCGATTAAAAGTTCATGTAATCGGTGTCGTGTCTTGCTTATATCTGTCTCTGAAACCAGCATCAGTAAACCTGATTTTCTTATATCCTCCCATTCTTTTCCAACAAGATGCGGACTGATGTAATTCGCAAGATGACAGAAGGTTTCTCCACGTTCAAAACCAATATCTTTATCTGACTGTTCAAGACTTAATCTCATGCAGAAGTTCTCGTAGATTTCCTTCTCTTCATCAGTTATCATTACCCCATCTGTGCCTTGCATTACAACCTCACCATTGTAATAGGTAACACTCTTTATAATAATTATGTTTTATTTAATGATTCTTTCAACAGATAATTTTCTCTGAACACCAATGAAACTCTTTCCACCACGACAGGTAGATGACATACCGAACATCTATGGCAATTTGAGATAGCATCAAAATATGCTTTTGTGTTACCGCAAATACATTTTCCCATTAAATCCAATCCTCATTTTTTCCTCTTTTCCTTATGTTTCTTATTTTTTCTTGGCATTTTTTACAGAACACATGACCGCTGTATTTCAACTCGCTTTCATGAAGTTCATCAAGTGTAACCTCACCAGTACACTCTTCGCAGTAGAATGTTATGCGATAGCCCCTCTTTCAATATTTTCATCGACCTTCGGCTTTTCCTTTTGCTTAACTCCCTGTTCAACAAGACGGTCAATGGTGAATCTCTCCAACGCAGAAATCCGTTTCTTCTGTTCCACTATCTTCTCAATTGTGTAGTCCTCAAACACAGATATTTTTGTCTCCAATTTATCAAGTCTTTTCTTCTGTTCATCATCATGCGGTGGAAGTTGCTCGTCAAGTCGTTTATTAATTTCTTTTTCTAACGGTAACTCAAAAAGTTTTGAGAAACCATCTTCGATTTGGTTGCTCAACTTTTGATGTATCTCTACACCAATTGTATCTCTCATTTGAAGATAAATTGCATTGATGATGTCCTGCAACATCGCTGTGTCATCAGCAAGTGTTAAACCATTTTTGAATGGCTCTCTCATTTTGATTACCCGTTCCACTTCTTTTGTGACAGGGATATAGTATGGTCTGCCGAACAAATCAACCTCAACGATAAACAAGCATTTGTCAAGGAGATGTTGGCTCATTTTAATATGGCTTGGCAAATCCTTTTTATGAATTATTTCTCCATTCATGGTAAACTACCTCTGTAATGGGCGGAAGCAAGGGCAAAAAAATCGGGGAGCGAACCCCAACTTTCCATCTTTGGAGAAATGGATAGCACCTTCTCCCACTGCCCACAGAAATCGTTTATGGTGATTTAACTGTTTCCAATTCTTCTTCTCTTTTTTCAAGGACTTCGTTTGTATAGTCATAGATGGCAGAGGCAACACAATCACCGCAACCGCACCCGTCTAAACGGTCAGTAATGTCATTCACGATGCCTTCATCTATCTCCACAGTTACCCCACGCTTGTTTTCAAGCCATGTTTTGATGTCGTCACCTGACCATGATAGTATCGCTATCTTCTCAGGTTTTGCTATATCTTCGACTTTTATTTCGCCTTTTGCGAGTTTCTCCAACTCGTCTAAATGTGCAAGATATGTCGTCATCTTTTTCATCTCCTTTTTTATAAAAGTTTCTCCATTCGTTCAAACCAATCCCGTATATTCAACTCCGCTATTTTTTCATCAAGTATTTTCCGTAATGCTCTTAGTGGAATCACATCGTCAAATCCATGTATTGTCTTTATACATGGAAGTAAATCGAATCCCTTTGCAAGTCTATCAATAAACTCCTGTGAATTAATCGCTTTTTTAATGATTTCTTCTGCTTCTGTTTCCACTTATTCCACCATGAGTGCCTGTCTGCATTTATCTTCCAATTGGTCAAACTTCTCAAGCAAGAGCATGATACACGCCTCCTGCGTTATCGGTGGGCTTCGTTTCTGTTTACCCCAATACTCATCACATCTTTGATTTACGATATTCACATCAGTGTCTTTGGGAACAAATATTTTAAAAAGTTCCCTTGACCTTGCGAGTTTATCTTTTCGTACAATATCACGCAGGTATGACATCTCCGCGTACGTCATGTGCAGGTCAAGCCCTTGTTTATCAACACCCATCTTGAGTTTTGAAACCAACAGACTTGCCTCAAAGACATTCAGATGATTTTCGCCAATGGAAATCAAGTCTCCACGTTCAAGACCAAGTTCAAGTGTTTTGATTATTTCCTCAATTGTTTTTGGATATATCGTTGGCATTTTTCCTCCTATTTTTTAATTGAAAGTATTATGTCGAAGAAATCAGTTGTTTTTCCCACTATCACCCATCGTTTGTTGCTCACTGGCCTGATAAGTCCATGTTCATACAGGAATTTCACGCCATTGCCAATCTGATGGGGAGTAAGGTCTGTTTTTTTCGCTATTTTTTTCCCACCTTTGAATTCATCGCTGTTGTTATCTTTCAGGTAGTCAAACACCTTTTTTGCGTTTCTTATTTGTCTCAAACCTTTTGGCACGATAGAAACAGGCATGATTTCTCCCTACATTTTTTGCATAGTTTGTATTCATTTTCAATGAACAGTTGACCGCATTTCATACAGATGGTGTAACGGTGTATTTTGATACAGGTTGGACAGTGGTAAGTAATCGTGTCTTTGTATATTGAGAACACCTGCATCGCATTATCGCAATCAGGACATAGTTCTGTCTTGATATTAGCCAATGTTATCTGTAAGGTCATAATCTCCTGCGATACCTATTCAACCCTCTGTACGGGCTTAATTATGGCGTTTATCGTGATTTCCAAGGTATCCCCCTGTTTGGCATTGAGTTTCTGTGCAAACTCTGATGGTATGGAGAACCGATACCCGTTCCTTTGTTTCGGTGGCGTAGTCAATGTAACACGGAATGGTGTGTTCATCACTTTCTTTTCTTCCTCTTTCACCTTGTTCAATTGACGGGTGTTCAGCAGAGCATTTTCAAGGGCTTGTTTCAACTTACAGGTTGATGTCAGTAACCCTTTACCTGTGATAGCAAATTCCTTCTGCTTGAACGCATCTGCAACCGCTACGAGATTAATTGTTCTCCAACTTGTGAGTGTCGATGCCATCGTGTCCATGCTACTGATAAGGCTACTCATCTCCTGACCACAACCATGATGGGTTTCTCTGTCGCCACGTTTGTATGCTTCGATGTATGCTTCGGGTTTGAGTTTGCTTTCAAGGTAATCATTCACCATCAATGTGAGTTTACGGGAAGTCCATGAACTATTGAAGGCGTTTTTCAGGAAGAATCGTAGTAGTCGTTCATCTCCAAGTCGTGTCAGTTCCCTTGCGAAAGCGATGGGTATGTAGTCGCCCCTGTCGTTTCCTTTTCGTGTCACCAAATCCCCCATGCGGTTTATCTTCATTTTCTCTTTGATAATCCTTGAGTTTGGTGGTGCGAAAAATATCTTTGTTTGTATGTCTTTCGGCAGGCGTGTAATCTTCAGAAGGTCGATAGCGTTTGTCCCTGATACCCCTATCATCTTCATGTCTTTTGCGACTTGCTGAATTGTCTCTTTTGTAACAAAGTAGTTCCTGCTGCTTGGCTCTGCCATGAAGCCATTGTCAATCCAATCTTTTGCTCTGTTCACCGCAGTTATCGCCATGTCTAAATCCTTGATGCCTCTGCGGTGTAGTATCTTGAAGAACGCTTTGCCTTTCTCAACCGGTTGCAAATCCTCTCTCATGCAGTTGGCGATAAGCCCTTTGTATTCCAAGTCAGCATCATCTTTGACTTCTTTGAAGATGTACTCATCACCGTAGCGTAGTTTCTTGTACCCTGCTTTTTTCAAAGCCCTGATGCGTCTTTCACCGTCTTTGAGTGTTGCTTTCTTGCCATCGGGTTTGATGTCCCATACTAACTGAATCGGTGTGTTCAACCCATGTTCTTTGATGCTGTCCGCAAGTATCTGTATCTTACCTTCATCAAAATATTCCCTTGCCTGAAAGGGATTAGTACGTATCTCGTCTATCCCTAATTCCATCATTTCTTTTTTTAGTTCCATAATCCATTTCTCCATTTTTTTAAATGATACAATAGCCATCAGCGAAGGATACAACGACACCCGAATTCGTGGTATACCAATGCCCTTCAGGGTTTACTCGTTTAATTTGGCTACCGTATCCATTCCCTGTCTATGGTCGCATCATTCTGTTGTTATAACAACAACTTTATCGAAACCGTGATTATAATACAAATAACGGTGAAAGCAAACTCAACTTTTGTTTTTTTCAGCATCTTCTTTCTTCCTTTTTTCCTCTTTCAGCAATTCAACCTTTTTATGTAAACCCTGTAATGTTTCAAACTCATCATCGGTAAGGAATTCAGCACAATCAAGATGGTGTGCGACAAAACTATTCTTCAACTCGCTTTCCATGTTCTGAAGCAAACTGTCAATGACCGTTATTGTTTTATTCAGCAATACTTTAGCATCATTCATTCTATCGCCCACTTCAACAAACTCTCGTTCCCGTTGGCTTGAATCCGCAGTAGATTTAATTCCTGTTGTTTCACCATCGCATTATTGGTTAGTATGTTTATCTTGATAAGCAAATCTTTTTTACACATCTTGCAAGTACCGATGTATTCCGTCTTTCCTTTTTCTGGAATGAACAGGAAGTTCTCACTGTGGTATTTACCACAATACGGACATGGGAAATTCACCCATGCGATAATCTGTGAATAAATACCGCCCCAACCTGTTTTCATGTCATAGGTAAACTCTTTCTCAAGCATACCCGCTAAATTCTCTAAATTCTCCGTTGTATCGTTCTTATCATAGGGTATCCCTTTGCGTTTCAGTTCATGTTTGATGGCTACCCGATGCCCTGCCTCCAAGTATGATTTCTCCATCGTCATTTCATGCCTTCCTATTTGTAGACAAAATCACCGAAAACATCTGTGAAGAATCTTTTAAGTTCCCCCTTTGTTTTTGGTGTGAGTTCATTTAAACTGCGACCTGAAATCTCCTCAAATTTCAATTTCAATTTCTCTATACTTGTGAAATCATCGTATGTCATAATCTTCTTTTTCAGTAGTTCACGAAAGACAAGGTGAATGAGGAAATTATTTGTCGAAACGAAACCATCTGCCTTTTTGAATTTGTTTTCATACAACTCAAGGGTTTCCTTTGTTTGTTTGAGGATACTTGTTATTTTCTTCAGATTTTCTTTTGCGTTTTTCCTCAAAAAAGCATCTGTTCTTTCCTGCATTTTCTTGTTGTATTCATTGGCAATTTCTTCTACTATTTTCTCGCATCTTTTCTGCGTATCGTTGTTGAATTCTTCCTGTTTTTTTAGCATGGTAATTAACTGTTCGTAGTTCTCAATTGTTTTATTGACCACTTCTATTCTTTTTTCAAGAAGTTCTGCTTTCTGCTTTGTAGCCAACAGGGTTTCATTCAGTTCCCTTTGCTTTGATTGGATATATCCATCTCCTTCCATGTTTCACCTTTTCTTTGTACTCTCATCTAATTTTTTCATCAGTTCTTGGCACTCTGGACATGATTTAATATGAACAGGTCTATCGTCTATCGGCATATCCTGTGCAATATCGCATGGGAAACCGATGTGCCTTCGACCATATTCTTTTGCAACCCTGCGTTCAAGTTCTTCAAAGTCAATGTTTTCGCCACCATGCGGTAAACTTGGTAGTATCTTTGGTTTCAGTATCTTTTCCCCGAACAAGTTTATCTGTGTCGTCATATTGTATCAAGCCCTAACTCTTTTGCACAGTCCTTGCAGGTGAAATCAGACCACATTTCACTTTGTTTTTTCATCTGCATACAATCTCCGCAGAACTTTTTTCTTGCTATAATTTCACCCTTTTATTCCAACCTCTGTCATGTAGATATTTAGATAGTTGGGCTTTTGGTACAACCGTGTAAAGTTTCACAGGTTTCCCATTGACCAACACATCGCATACGATGTTATCCTTTGTTACTACGATAATCTCATCATCTTTTTTTACTTGCATTTTTCTCACCACTCGTTGTTATAACAACAACTTCCTCTTTTTTGAATAGTGGCTTCATCACTTCATCGAAATTATCTCTCGTTACTTTCTTGTAGTCAATACCTGTTGAGTTCAGGAAATCAACGAGTTCTTTTTCCTCTGGATATGGTGGGTAGAAATAGCAATACCAATCATCATCTTCATGTCGTGACTGGTCAAGTGCTTTAATGGTCAGGTTCATTTCCATGTCTTTGTATCGTTCAGGGTGTTTCTTGCAGAGTTCATCAAGTTCATCAAATGACGGGATACGCCATTTGAAACCTGTTGATTTCAAATCCTCTCGCTTAAACCATTGTATCTCGCAGGGGTGAGAGCCATACGGAACAGCAGAGCAATAATACTGCCTCACGCCATCAATGACATCGCTGAATCTCACCTGCCAAAAAGGGAATATCGCCTGAAAACTACCTATCCATGCCCATGTTTGCATGACTATCTCGCCATTAGCAAACACCTTTTCGAAATCCTCTTTCTTTGAGAATAATGTAAGTTGCCCCATTTATCTTGCCTTCCCTTTATCTTTATGACTAATGATACGGATAAGAGCATCACGTTCACTATCACTTAACCGACCTATCTTTCGTACCAGTGTCCAGAAGTTATCATCATCATCTGCGATAACATCAGGGAAACCGCCTTCAAGCGGAATCTCATCAGAAGTATCTGTAAACCCATCGACAGCAGATGGGCTATCTGTTTCCGAAACCAACATCTTTTTCATAGGTGTTCACTATTTCTTTTTCGCCAACTGTTTCTGAAGCCATGCCTCTATTTTTTCTTCGACTTCGTAGTTGGCTTTCGCCTTGAATTTGTTTTTGTATTTTCTCACTAAATCCGTGTTAATGTAGAGTATGGTCATAAAAATAAATAAAGGAGAAGAAGCGTTAAGGCGTTACTATTGCCTCTGGCTTCAACTCCAATATTCTCCTCCCCGTTTCCTCATATTCCACTCTTGTGTCGTAGTTCTCCTCATCTTGTGCCATTCGTGTTACTGCATTGGATAAACCCCAAAGAGTTTTTTCTTCTGCACCGAAATACAGAAGTAAATCCTCAACTTTGCTTTTTGGTATCTTGAATTGCCTGACGACATTGTTCACCGCGATAGTCGGTTGTTTGAGTTCAATGCTTGATACACCGTTGATTCTGTCCACCCAACTTCTGAAAATCTCTTTGTCAAAGGTGTGTCTTACAACATCTGAAATCTGTAGCCACAGGGCTTCATCGCTTTTCTGTAATGTTTCATCTGACCAGTTGATTAGTCCTTCGCCCTTTTTCAAGCCAAGATGGATTTGTGTGAACGCTTCCTCACCGATTAAACCGTTTGTGCATCGTACGACATTCATAAATGGTATGACCTTGTATTTCCCTGCACCAACCTCTGAGTTCATTATGATGACACCGCCTTCTACGGTATCCTGTCCTTTCAGCGTGAAGATGTTATCCACAAGGCGTTTGCTTACTGCCTTGATGTAGAGCCGTGTTTCGCTTAATTGAACGTCTTGGAAGTAGATGTCCATGTTCATACTTTTGGTAAGCGTCATGGCGTGTTTCAGCACATCATAGTTGTCGATAGACCGATACCCGTCAGAGAGTAATGCTCTCATTCGGACAACACCATCGCCTTTTGTGTCAAGAAGTCGTACCATGCGAAGTTGGTCTTTGTTCTGATGTAGCCATGCTTGGAAGTTATCACGGACAAGGTCATGGAAACCTGCTTTCATCATCTCCCTGAAATACCTCAAGCCAACAGGTGTTTTGTCATCAGCGATTTGTCCAAGACAGTAATCCGTTATCGGAAACTCTCGTCTTGTTTCCCCCTTGTCGCCCTCATATCTGTTATCAGGTATTGGTATGTCCATTTTCAGAGTGCCTGTGTTCTTATCAACAACAATGATAATGTTTTCGCTTCGGACATTGTAATCCTCTTTTGTCTCCGACTGCCTTTGAAGTTCGGTTGCAAGTGCAATCAAATCAAACTTCTTTTTTTCTTTCTTCTTCTCTCTTACTAACATATTCCATTTCTCCAGATTTGAAATAGTGTATTTACTATTTAAACCTTGTCTTATTTGATTTCTTTAAGAATTCATCTGCCGTCAACACATAGAACGGTTTTTCACTCTTGATAAGACTACTTGGAACAACACTTTTAATATCAGTATCATACGTGATAATACCTGCAATTTCAGGGTTATCTATCGCACATTGGATAAGCGACTTATCAGCAAGAGAAAGCGGATAACTCTCATCACCATACCGCAGTTCAGCGACTTCAGGGGATAATTTATCGACCTTGTACACCTTCACCGTATGCTCACAATATTGGCGAATCTCATCAATAACATAGTTTGTCGTAACAAGTTCACCTGCATAAGCCGAAAGTAAAGTGATACACGCAGTTCCAAAATGCCTGTCTTTATTGACCGCATACAAGAAGATGTTTGTATCAATGAGATACTTGTTAGCATCGCCAAAGAATTTCCTACGTGATAATTGAAATCCACACCCCGAACATCGTAAATCACGTTTTCCTTTTCTGATACGGATACGTCTACTGCATTTCGGACACGTTGTTTTCATTCTACCCCTTCGACCTCTCTTGCAACAGCAAAAGCCACTTCCTCAAATACAGCATCACGGAATTCCGTTACCTTCCCGTTTGAATAGGTGATTACTGCAACCCATTCGTTTCCATCACGACCAACAACGATGGTGCAAATGAGTTCATCTTTTTTTGTTTCACTACTCATCATTTTCATGCCAGTCGTTTACCATCGTTTTCTTCTCGTCAGGCGATAATGAATTGAACAGCATTTCTCTCAAGGTTTTCGCATCGTATGTCCATAGTATTCTCCATAGTTCATCGTCTATTTCTTTTGGTGATTTTCCGTTAGCCCAATTTCTTACCATTCCAATCTATCTCCACAAGTTTATTTCTTACGAAAGCACCGTAAATCGTTTTCTTGTCGGGGTGTATCCGTTCCCAATGAAGTTTTATTTTCTTCTTTCCTTTTGGTTTGAATACCGTTCCGACTGTGAGTGTTTTTCCCGATATTCGATAGACTTTGCTTATGCGGTATTTCCCGTCTTTGTCTTGGTATGATACCATCTTTCCCATGAGTTCGCTTTTTTGAATCATGGGCTATCGAATGACTTGGCATCATAATTATCTTTGTTCCATTAAACTTACTATTTATGTTAATTTAGTTATTGGAATATGATTTTATTTGATTTATTGTAGTTTGCGAAGTGATTAAATTCGTTACTTTTGTTGCTTTTTAGTATTTTCAACAGGAGGGTGAGAAATTTGTTGCACATGATTTTCTCCTGTTGGCTGTTCTCTTATCAACTCACGAATTGTATCTATCTCCAAACCACCGATAACTGCCCTCATCGGAGAAGGGTGTTCGTAATTAAAATCAATTGCTTTCAACAGGTTTCCTGTTTTCTTAATCCACTCGTCTTTTTCCATTTCACACCCGTTTGTATTCTTTGGTCTTTGCGTCAAGATACCCTTCAGCAACGCTATCAAATGGTATATCATCGACTACTTTTCCGTTCAACGTGAGTATCAGTTTTTGGTCGTTACAGTCCATCTCCCAATTATCAAATTTCAATGGCGTTTTCTCAACCCCCTTTCCTCATCGTATCTTTGTCTTTGAAAGTCAGCGACAAACGGCTCATCACCGCCACCCCAACCATCTCGGTATGTCCTTTTCTTCAACCATTCTTCAGACATCATCACTGTCCGATATGGTGTTCTGCCTGACCGTTGGCTTCCAAAAAGAACGTAGTAACTGCAACCGAATTCTTTATCGTATCTGATTTCAATGACAATGCCCTGCCTTCCACGTAACGGCTCTCTGCATTTATCGAAACCTGCGACCAATGTTCCCCATGATGAATCTCTTTTTCCATCTGTCCTGTGTATATCGTGTGCCTTTGGTTTTACTATGATGATTTCTCCTATCTTGAATTTTGGTTTAATATCCCACATCAAGACTTTTTCATCATGCTGTATTTCTGCGATTTTCTTCCAACTGAACGCCCTGTTTTCTTCCTTCATTTAATCGCCAACTTTTTCTTTTTAACTTGAGGTATCTCGCCTGTGAAGTGTTCAAGTTCCCATGAAAATGGTGTGGAGTACCTTTCTTTTCCGATAGACCTTTCGTTCTCCTTAATCTTATCAGAAATCTCCCTTAACTTCAATGGTAAATCCTTGAATTCCTTTATCACTTCTTCTTTTGTTTTCGTGAAGAAATCCATAGTATCTCGCAGGTTTTGGTTTGTTTTCAGTATCGTGTCAATTGCCTCAAGTTTCTTTGTAATCTCATCGCCCTGTTCCATGAGTTTTAAATTCTCATGTGCCTTCGCCCAATGTTCATCTGTCGCAGGGTTTTCGGGTAAATCACGGTATTCCTTATACCATTTTTCAAAGTCAAATCCTGTCTTGGTAATCAGTTCCACAAGTTTGTCGCTTATGACCACAAAGAAGTTCTTTGCAGGGATAAGTCGGAAATCGTAATAGATGTAATGATGTTGATAGGAAATTTCTGTTTCTCTATCCGTGAATTCACGGTATGCTTCTTGTAAATAAGATTTCTTTAGTTCCATGAGATTAGCAAAGTATTTCTGTATTTCTTCTAAATTATTTAATCTGAATGTTTCGTCACCGCTACCGTACATACTGCCTAACATACCACGTGGGTGTTGATGTTCTACTGATGCTGTTACACCGTATCGTGTTCCATTAAGGTCAGTTCTTGAGAGAAGTTGCAGATTAACAAAAGCAAAACCAATGTCACCCCTTCTATCCTTTGGTAACTGTGTCCAACCGTATTTATCGTCTTTGATTTCTTCTTCTACGTTGAATGGTTTTTCTTCGGTTTCTTTTTCTTCTGATGGCTCGGGAATGTCGTGATAATCTTCACCGTCATCTTCCTGTTCTTCCTGTTTTCTTGGTTTCTTTTTTGTTGTTATAACAACAGTTTCTTCCTTTGTTGGCTCACCGAAAAGTGATACTTGTTTCGACATTAATAAAACACCTTCCAAAGAAATGCAAATACTATTCCAAATGCAAATCCCATTACAAACATCACCATAGGAAACACAATTCGGAATAGTATTAGTTTTGTTTCTTCTTTCACTCTTTTCACCCTGTAATCACGAACATATCCCTGAATTCGTCTTTGCCGAATTCCAACGCCTTTTTACTACTATCTTCCAATAGCGTAACCGCTTTCCGTAAATCTCCCCTTGATTTCTCCGCTATGATTTCAAGCACGTTGTTTTCAACTTCATATACTTCTTGGTCAGCGATATACCGTAATCGTTTCACAATGTCGTTCTTTGAGATGGGTGCAAAATCAAAGACCTCACAGCGACTTCGTATTGCCTCTGGAATGTTCTTATCATCGTTGCAACTGAACACGACCATTACCGTTCTCTTGTATTGCTCAAGTGGTGATTTCAGCACCATCCATGCTTCATTGAGCATATTCTCTGTTTCATCAATGTAGATGAAACGGAATTTACCCTGAAGCGGTAGGCATTTCCATGTTGGTATCATGGTGTCTCTAAAATAGGTAAGACTTCTGTCCGCACTTCCGTTAATCGGCATCATCTTCACGCCAAACTCGTTTTCAATGACGTAAGCCATAGAGGTCTTACCGACACCGCAACGACCTTTGAAAATAGCGTGTTTCGGTTTACCACCGCACTCTTTCCATTGACGATAATAGTTTATCACACGGTCTTGACCAACTATATCATCAAGTGTTTGTGGGCGGTATTTTTCATCCCACTCTGATTCCATGACCATCACTCGTCATCATCGCTTTCGATTCTTGGTGCAAGAAGGTACTGTACTTTGTGGTCATCATCTTCATAGTCGATGAGTACGGGAATGTCTTTGCCGAATTTCAGAATCAGGTTGTCCTTCGCCTCAAACTTCAGCACGTTATCCAGAAATGCTGTTGAATAGAGTGTCTTGAAATCACCGCTTTCATCAAGTTTGTTCACCGCACAGATAGGAAAACGTACTTCATCTGTTTCGTTCTCAACAAGAATGAAGAATTGTTTTTCTTTGATAATGAATTGTAATGCCTCTTGTTTGAAATCCTTTGCAACCTGCACCATTTTCTGTATATTCTCCGCAGGTGCTTTAAGTTCCACGCTGTATGCGAATTCAGGTAGTTTGATGTCGAAGTCAATGACAGTCAGTAAACCCATTTTACTTTGAAGCCCTTTTTCGCCTTTGAAAATGAGTTGGCTATCACCATTTTCTGCTGTGATGTCATCGCCATAGACCTTCATGTGTGTGTTCAGTTTGGTCAAGTTCATGCCAAATTTGACCGTATGGCTCACCTTGTATTCTTCAAAGCATTTTTTCTTTATAGTCAGGTCTACCATAGCCACGTTTGTTTTATCTGCGGTCTTTGTGTGTAGCCCGTCTTTGCCGATTTCCAAAGCGACTTCTTCTTGGATACCACTTACTTTTTGGAGTAGTATCTTCCAAGGGGTTTTATCGCTGTTGAGTTTCAGTTGAAGTTTGGGCTTATCAACGAATTCATCTTTGATTTCAGATTTCACTTTTTTCTTCAGTTTGTCCATCTGTTGCTTGGTTTCTTTTCCATCTACTTTTACTTCTGTTTTTGTTTCCATACCAACACCATTCCATTATCGTATATTAATCGTGATATATAATATTATCTATTATATTCAACTCATGTCGTTTTCTTTTTCATGGTTGATGTCATCTTTAAAGAGAACGAACAGGTTTTTCTTGCTGTAACATTCAGGGCAATACGGTACAGTGTCTATGTCTTTGGAACATTCGATACAAACGTGTTTTCCGCACTCGTTACATACGTCATATTCATGGGGCATATCATCGGTCATTCGTTCAAAGCACATGGGTTTCTTGCAGACAGGACAGGTTTCAAATTCAGGTTTCAGGTGTCCTTTCATCACCCCATGCCCAATGAATTTCGCACATTCATCGCAACCCTTCTGGAAGTATCCACCCTTCTTATGTTCCTCATGTGTTGTTATAACGATAATTACACCTTCGGTACGTATCCACACCCTTCAAAATCATCAGGGTTTTTTCCTTGCTCTCGTAGTTTCCTTTTGATTTCATCTTCCTTTATTGAACATTCAAGACAAATCGGGTAGGTGCTAAACCATGAGCAAATCCTTGCGGTAAGTTCTTTCCCACATCTACCGCAATTTTTCTGTGTGAAAAAAGTATCGGTCATGCTTCCTCAATTGTTTTAATCACATCGAATGAGAACATTAACTGACCTACTCTTTCGTCAATGAGAATGATTTTGTTGCCGATGACCTGTGTAAGTTTTCCTTTGTAGAAGTAGTTTTTGTTGTTCAGCACTTTCGTGATTCTCACGGTTTTTCCCACGTATTTTTCGTACAACTCTTTTTCGTTGTTCACGATGTCGGGTTTGTCTTTGCGTTTTTTCAGTTCTTCGTTCAAATCCGTCATCATTTTATCATGGCAGTAAAACGGGAAACCTAACTCGTCTAATCGGGTTACGAGTTTCTGTATTTCCATCAGTTCTGCTGTTTGATAACTACTGAATTCTATCATTTCGTATTTCATGCTCATGGTTGTTCTCCTAATGCACCTGCGAGTGTGTTGTAGAGTTTTTCTACATCTTTTCCTTCTTTCAGAACGATAGCGATAATATCGTTCCCTTCATCATCGGTGAATCCTGAAAAGACAACATCATACCATTGTCTACCTGTGAAACCACACTCTTTACATTCCACAGGGTAGTAGAGTTGTCCGCAACCTGTATGTTCACAAGCACCGAATTCTAATTTTTCACTTCCGCATTTCGGACATTTATCTTCACTCATAGTTTGCCTCCACAATGCCTACAAATTGTTCTCCATCTTTCGTTCCACCCACCGCATTTGCTACAATATTTTGTTTTATCCTTCATGTTTACGCCTTGTCGTTAAGACCGAATCTTGCATTGGTGAAATCCACACAGTCCTTCAGGTTTTGAGATTTATGCAGTATGCTCTCTGTTTTATCGTTAAACCAACGGACATAGACCTCAAACCAACCATCTTTCTGCCGTAGTGATACTCGCCCATATCGGTTGTTTTCTTTGTAGTGTGAGGTAAAATCAACTTCACCGCCATTTTCAAAGTCGCTTGGTGTTATCAACAAGGAAATCCGTGTCATCTAAATCAACCCTATGTGTTTCTTCATCGCATCAGTTATCGTTACGTTTTCGCTTTCAATGTAGTCAAGTATGTTCTTCCGCATATCATCGGTCATAGGTAACGGTATATATTCTTGGTCAGCACGATTTTCTTCAAGACTTTCTTTATCAGCGAAACCATATTGTGTCCAATATTGGTATCCGCATTGAACACACGTTCCGCTTACCCCGTCATGCGGTCTTGTATCCGTTTGACATTCCATGCTACCTTTTGTTCCGCAACATGGACAGTCCGAAGTATAACTATTTCCACTCATGTTTTTCACTCTTTGAAACTAAATGACATTCCATTGGGCGTGTCAATTCCGATGTATCCTTCAATATTGCAGTTCGCACATCGACAGGTGATACCGTATGAATGACTATCGCCACCCCCACTTTTCACTTTCATTTCTTCCCCACATTTCGGGCAGATAAGACGGACAAACCGTTTCAGCATTTCGTATGGGTTGTTTTGTGTAACTGCAACATCAATTTTATTTTCAATGCAGAAATCAATAGCACGATTTTGATAGTTTGGTGTCGTTACTCGTTCATTGAAGAAATGATTTTCTATCAAATTTCTCCAATTCACAGCATCTCCGATTTCAGCATCGGACAGGTTTAGTCGTTCCTTTAAATCATTCAGCGTTTTTATTTCTTTTACTTTCTTCACGTTTCATCTCCCTTGCTTTTTTCCTTCCGTATTTTCTCGCTAATTCGATACATTCATTTGAACAGTAGAAACCCTTTTCGATGGTTTTATCACAGATGTCGCAATAGCGGATTTCCCTACCTATGCTATCTTTGTATTTCCTACCTTTTATCCTACCCATTTTACCGCTTTTCCTTGTAAGTGATTTCAAGTTTTTTCTTCTTGCACCAATAGAGTAAGAAGGAGAGTATTTCCCCGACATCAGGTCTATGTTTCGTATCTATCGTGATTTCATATCTTGTCATGTTACAACCCGTTTAGAGTAATCGCAGTATTTACACTTGTCAATGACGTATGGCTCGTCTTGTAGCATTATCCCGACACGATACAAACCTTTCTTTTTACAAGATGGGCATGGTGAGTATTTGTTTTTCTTTGAATGGAAATTCCCTGCACCTGTTGTTGTCATTTCTCTTTCTCCTATCCCAAGTCAATTGAGATTATTTCGGTATCATCAAGCGGTAGTCGTATCTCATCAATTTTATTTTCCTTGTAATTTATTCTTTTCAGAAGATAGTATTTATCCATGATGTTGTGTTCGGAACATCTTGTTTCTGTTTGTTTCAGTATCATGCAGATGTCGTGGTATGTTTCCGCTTTTTGTACGAATTTCCTTAACACAGTTACATTCATGTTTTCCTTCCTGTTGTTATAACAACAACTTCATTCTTCTTTCGTTGGTTTCGGTGGTGGTAATGTGATGTTTGCACTTGTTCTTTTATCCACTTGGCTACCTGTTCCACCTGTTACCACGCCACACAACGGGCAAGTCCAACCCGACCAGTCCTCATCAACCTTTTTGACGTAGACCTTGTGGCACGACCAACATTTGAATTTTCCTTTAGCCATCTTTTTTCCCTTCATCGTAATCTTCTTCGGTTTCATCGTAGATTTTTCTGCGGATTTCATCAGGTACTTTCAACCACATATTTGCAATTGTGGAATTGTAGTAAACCTTCTTTCCAACCCGTAAGACTTCGCCATTATGTATTCTTGAATTTCCGTATTTTTCCTTCGGTATTTTTTTCATTCTTCCCTGACCTGACTTCCTTCTTCTATCACGACAACGATTTCGCCATTGACTTCCTGTTCAAAGACATTGTTGATTTGATAGAAGTAGTGCTGTGATTTGATGTAAACCTTGTTAGCGTTCATTCCTTTCAGTTCAGATATTATCGGTTTTCGTAGCCACATTGTAATCACTTTTGTAGTAATGTTTTTCTGTATGCGGTGTACTCTTCATCGGTCATGTCAATGATTTCTTTTACAGCGTCTTTCATTGAGCCACCGTATCGTTGGTCTTGTATCCGCAGTAGTTCCCAAGTCATATCAGCGTTCACGTTTTTCCCCCTTATTGCATCTGCCCATTTATCTTCGGTGAGATACCCAAGCAAATGTGTTATTGTGGGGTGGTCTAATTCAACTTCCATATTTCTCCTTTTCTCCTGTTGTTATAACAACAACTTTAGTTATTTATCACGGAAATCGTGAATATCTTTTATGGTGAGTTCTTTCGGCAGGTTGAAACAAAGTGCAAGTGCGTATGAGCCATCAAACGAAGTAAATGTACCGTTTGAAGAATCTATGGTTTCACTAATAGTTCTCACACATTGGTCGTAGATTTCTTTTTTTGCATCACTCCAAAGTATCTTTGGATTTTCCATTAATTCTTGTGCTGTTACTTTCATAATTCACCTACTCAATAGACTATTTTCATTTCGTTGCCTACTCTTATTTTAAATCCAAATGCCTTGAGCAAAGTAGGGCTTTCATTAAGGATTTGGTTGAAACATGATTCACATACCGTTCTGTTCATTTTGACGTTTCGATGACCTAAATTCTCTGCTACCGCATCATCTTCTATGAACAGGTCTTTGTAACTACTTTCAATATCGAAATGGGTATCGGCATTGACTTCGTTTTCAAGTTCATCGTAGGTAGTGATTTCCGTTCCACAGCATGAGCATTTCCACATATTTACCATAACTATTCTTCCTCTATCATTACGATTTTGACTTCAGCAATTCGCTTACCGCCAAGACCACGTTTTCCGAAATCCTTGATTTTCGCATAGACAGGGTAACACCCATCACCGAAACCGCTATTGAACACGACACCTGCACCTGCATGACCAAGTTTGTAGTTCAGTTGTCCGTAGTCATTGATGGTTTCTTTACAGCAACCATCGTAGGAAAACTCACCTGTTTTCTGTTCAGGCACTTCTTTTAAAATCCCTTGTGCAATTGCTTGGTTGTACGTCAAACCTTTTTCGTATTCATCTTCATAGGTTTTTCCTATTTTTCGTGGGGAAGGTATCTCTTTTCCTGTGGCTACGACCTTCAGCATATTAGCGTAGTTCAATTTGGTATCTGACCATTCACTATGGAGATAACAGGGGTCGCACACCATGAGTTGTCCGCTATCGACACCGACCACGCCAATTGGTGTCCAACCATTTTTCACTTGTCCTTCTGCTTTCTGTAACTGTAAAAAGAGTTTAGGCATGGGGAATTTTCTGCCTTTTCCACTCAACCATTGAACAGCATCGTCAAGGTCTTTGTCGGATAGTTTTAGTTCTTCCTTTAGTTCTTTCAGCGTGTTGATTTCTTTCATTTCACATCACTTTTTCTTTTTCCACAAGTGTTTTCGGCATGAGGTCGTAAATCCCTGTTCCATTGTCCACGCACACGATGAATTCTTCTTTATGTGTCATGGGGTTTTTCAGTTCACTTATGACATACAATGTTGTGCCTTTTGGTATCCCAACACCTTGTTTGTCCTTCGTTTCTTTTTTGGTTACGATTTCTTTTTTAATATCTTTTTTAGTGATTTTTTTCATTCTTTCATTTCTCCTTTTTCGACATCTATGATGTCAAATTGACCTATGTAAATCGTAATGTCTTTGTCAATGGGTTTCGCCCAATATCGCCAACCGCACTCATAGTCGTTCCACTTTTTTGTAATTCGACATTTGATTTTCTCTTTGGCGATTTCAGTTCCACCTTGCTCGTTGTTGTAGCAGTATTCTGATACGGTTACAACATCGCCTACGTTGAATTCACCGATTTCGATTAGACGTTCCTTCATGTTCAAACTCGTCAGTTCTCCACCAATGTTTCTTACAGTCTTGACAGGTTATTTTTGTATGACCAAGACAGTTAGAGAAATCCGCTTCGTTGCGTTCATCTTCGGTGAGGGTATCTGCATATAACCCTGTATCCTTGTCGTAACTTGCTTGTGAGAATACAAGTTTCTTTGAGCCACAAAACGGACACTTCATTTCTTCTATCTTGTTATTTTCCGCCATAGCCACCTTTTGCATCAATTATTGCGTCTATGTCGTTTCCGTCTTTGTCGTAGTATTCTGACCATTCGCCATCTTCAAGGATTTCAAGTCCACCTGCATTGTCGTGTACCTTGTCGGATTTCAAGTCGAATTTCGCAAGTTCCCTTAATTTTTTTACTGCCTCATCAATATCTTTGACAGGATAATGCTTGGCTTGGCTTGGTGGGTTTCGTATCCACCAAACACGCAATTGTTGTGTTTCTTTCATAATTTCTTTCCTGTTGTTATAACAACAACTTCACATTTAGTTTCTCATTTTCAACGTACAAATGAATACCTTGTGGATTCTCTACAATTCTGTAATGGTCAGTAACAAACTTTTTAGCCCAATTACGTGCCTGTTCTTTCGTTGGGAACGAAGAAATCCATTGATGGTTTCTTCCTTTAAATCTTCTGATTAAGTCCATTTGATTCCCCCTTGTTTAACGGAAATGATGTTTTGCATAAATCACAAAACCAATGCGTAGGAACAACACCCGAACAGTTGTTTTCAGGTGTTCTTTTTTTAATGAGTTTAACGGGCATATTGCAGAACGGACAACGCATTTCTCCGTTTATCTCAATGATATGCAGGTCTTTCATTTTACCCATGTCTAACCCCGATTCTTTGTATGAGTTTACCGCTTGGTGTCATATATCCTAAAAACGCTACTGTCCGTATTGTATCTCCCACTTTTTCAAACAGGTACGTTTCTCTTGTTTCGTAGTTAGTGAATTTCCATCTTACTTTGGCTTTACCCATGTCCAACACCAATATCCGTTTGCAAATGCGATTAGTTCTTCAACCGTTTCAATTTTCTTCCATGTCATTTTCGGTAGTTCTCCAATATCCCCCTGCTCATTGTGTCAAATCCTTTGAAGATGGTCTTACCGTTTTCGTAATCTTCGTAGTATCTGTCTAAATCATAGGGGAAGTTTTTTTGTTCTTGACAGGTAACGCAGAAACCAAGTTCATTTCCGCTTTCGCCAATGATGAATTCTTTACCGCAGAGCAAACAGTTGTTTGTTTCATCTACATCTTCCATGCAGTTTACACAATTGGTTTTTCTTGTTAATTTCTTTATCGTAGTCATACCTATTCACTCTCAAATTTTTCCTTGATTTCTTCGTAACTTATCGCCTTATCTTTTACAGGGTTTATACAGTTCACGCCAACAAAAAAGAATTTATCTTTTTCCCTGTCGTAAATCAGATATGTCGCTTGTTCTGTGTTACAGTCCTCACACATCATGCTTGTACCTTCCCGAAAGGTTGTAGCCATGTGTCAGGGTGTTTGGCTTCCCCATGTGTTTCAATGTGTTCTTTTATCGCTTGTGCTGTCCACGATTTAGGTATCCTTCGTATCTCCCTAATTTCACCCATTGAATACCCGTACTTCAGCATATAAAAACAGATGGTTACTTCCATCATGTTTGAATCAGGAATAGCGATAAGTGGAATGAGTAATTCGTTTGTTTCAGGTTTGTACGTTGGTTTCAATACTTTAGCCAAAACGTACTTCGGTTTCTCTTTGTTTTCTCCCCCGATTTCTTTTCCAAAACCATTTTTGACTTGTTCGATATGATGACATTCTTTACGTGGGAAATGCTTTGTCCATATCGGGCAAGAGCAACCATAATTGCCTTCTCGGTCTTGTCCGACTATCCATATATGACCGTTGCTACCTTGTACTTCCCACCGTTTAACCCATTTATCAACCTTGACTGTTTCCGTCATATTCTCGTCAACCTTATGAAGTTTTTTATATCTTCATCGGTGTATCCTTTGGATATTGCGATACTTCTGAAAAGGAAAAAGTCTTTCGGGTGTTGTTTCGCTATACATACTAATTCTTGCATCATGTCTAAACCTTTACTTTAAAACTCACCATTCTGTTTGGTTTATTTTTCACTCGTATAGCCCTGACGTACTTTCTCATTACTACCTTTGTAGTAACCACTTTAATGTCGGCTACTATTTGTTTTGATTTGAAGAATTCGGCAATATCATCAACTAAATCTTCTTCCCTGTATATTTTTACAGCGTTATCCCCTGATTTATCATACCATTTTGTGTTTGTTATTCGTATCATACTTTCTCCTGTTGTTATAACAACAACTTTATCCGTTGCTCTCTTTTTCGATGAGTTGTTTGCTTTCAACATCATAAAGTAATACGAAATCAAGGTCATGTCCGTTACTACCGCCACCGCCATGTTCCCACCGTAGATTTAATTCTATCCAATAGTAGTCTTTGGTGTCCGTTTCTTTTTCCTTTTTGCAATTAGCGATTTCCATAGTGAATTTGAATTCCTTGAAAACGTGTGTCAGTATCTTATCAATTTTAATCGGTGTAATCGGGTGTAGTTTAATCGAAATCATAGGGCATGATTTACCCCCTAAAACAAAGGTTTTACCCCATTCGAAACGGTTGCCTAATCTTGTGTCTATGTAATCGGTTGCCTTCTCAATGGCTTTAATGTCAATGCCTGTTTCCTTACACGCCTGATTAATCTCTGTTTCTTTATCCATGCTCTCTTTCCTGTTGTTATAACAACAACTTTATTCTTTTGTTGTTATTTCGTTTTCTAAAACTTTGAAGGTCTTATCGCCTTCGGTGAAGTGCAGGACAACATCGTTTACTTTGAAGAAGATTTCAAAGCGGTTATCTAATCCCCTGCCGATTTCAACAACTGTTCCTTCGATAATCCCTTCGACTAAAATAGTATCTCCTATTTTGACCATTTTTAATTCACCCCATATTGTACTTTAAGGTAGTTCATTAAATCGTTTTTATCCTGTGTTTTATACAAGGGAACAGGATTATTGTTTTTGCAGATATGTAACACGTAATAATCTTTGTTTTTCTTTGTAACTTCGACATTTGTTATTCCCTTTTGTTCCAACTTTTTTTCTAATCGTTTCAGGTTTACCATTATTTTCCCAGTACCCATGTTTTTAATTCCTGTCTTTTTTTATCAGGAAGGTATGCTATCGCTTCGCAGTTTTCATTTCGGCATTTCTGTTCGATTTCGATGTTATCTTCAACTGCTGTAATCAATTCATCAATTCTATTCTGTGTAAGTAACTGATGCTCACCGATAAAGCAAAGGAATTCATCGCCAAACTCACGCCTGAATTCAGTAAAAAGAATCGCTTTAATCCCATCATCTGCTTTCGCAAGGGCAAGGATATTATTAATCTCTGAAAACTCTGTACTCAATGTTTCTAAATCGTTTGGTGTTAATGTGAATGTTCCCCCTTCCATTATTGTTTCCTTCGGGGGTGTTTCCTTTTCCTTTTTTTCAACCTGTTCCGTTTTTTCGTTCATGCTTTCATTCCTCTTATGTAATAGTGTATTAGTTTATAAACATTTCCCTTGTTATAACGTCATTTCATCTATGAATTCTAACTCTTTTTCAAACTCAAATATTGCCTGTTCATTCTCCACTATCATAAATGATGTTCCGTTCTTGATAATCTTACCATGAACAATATCAATTACGATACCACGTTTTGTAGTTAAAAGATTAACCTGAAATCGTTTGTCTTTGTGCGTAATCGTAGCATCTTTTGTTTGTGCATTTACATTACTTCCAATGATATTCATTAACATACTCTCCTATTCGTAATCGTGTAGAAAATCCTCTCCTATCACAACGACTTTTTCTTTATTTGTTTTGAATTCCCTTTTGGCTCTCCTACCATCATGGTAGCATAGATATAGTGTAACATGACACCGTTTACATTCCCATTTATACTCGCCTTTCTTGGTCAGCAATAATGAGCATTTCGGACACCGTAATTTATTTGCGACACCCATGTTTCTTTCCTGTTGTTATAACAACAACTTACAGGATACGTTTTACCGTAGTAAATCTAAATCCCTGCGGTGTTCTCTCATGGTAACTGATTTCGACATTGACCAAACCACCGTCAATGATTTTCCTTCGTGCTATCTCTGACCTTTCACCTGCAAGATTAACCCTGCGACCATCATCTGTGATAAGAACAATGCCCGTTTCAGTATCTTCGTAACTGATACATTTTACTGTTTCTTCCATGTTAAAGCGGAATTTCCACCATTCATCACGTTTGCCGAAACGGTAGGGTGAATTTCTTTTCTTAATCACGATGCCTTCTAAAAAATCCTGTTGTTTCAGTAATTCATCGGGTGTGTCGTACATCTTACTGATTTCGATATGCTCTCCCTGTTTGACATTCTCTGATAGGATTTTCTTTCGTTCCATCAAAGTCAAACTCTCAATATTCTCGTTACCATGTTTCACAATATCATGGAACACGGCAACTATCGGGAACATATCTTTCCTGAAACTTATTTTGGTCTTGTTATCCGTTTGTCTTTTCAGGTAATCTTCAAATTGAGTAACACCCCTGTTGGATAAAACCCCTTTTTCCAATGCCTGTTTGTAGGTCATTCCCTTTTTGTATTCATCATTCGGGTTAGTTACCTTTATCAATTCCCCTGTTTTGATAACCTTCAGAACATCTGTTCGATACACGCATAATTCAACAATGTAATCCCCGTCTTTGACGTTGGCGTTCACTTCAGTTACCAATTCAGGATACTTATGGTTTTGTAGATTAGGGTTGATATGATGTAGTATTTGAAGTGGTAATTCATCTGCTCTATGTATCTTTATTCTGCTACTACCACCGTCAAATTTCGTTTCAAAAACGTATTCTTCTATGTTGCTTTTGAATAACTCTAAATCCGTAACCGCCTTCGGTTTCATCAACTCTAATTCTTTCATGCTTTCTTTCCTGTTGTTATAACAACAACTTACTCTATCGTTACAAAACTTTTTTGTTCTCGTCTTTCGTATTCCTTTATCATTTTTGCGTAATAGTCTTTCGTGCAATTCATATCAGCACTACGCTGTCCGTATTGCATGATGTTCTTACCATCAGCAATAAACACCCTTCGACCATCAGTACTAATCAATATTTGTTTCATTTTCGCATTTCTCCATTTGTAAATGGGAGAATAGGGGGGAGATTTCTCTCCCCTAATAACTACTCAAGAATGTTTCTTCAACCACAATTGGCTTTTCTTCTTTTACTGCCTTTGGCTTTGTGATTTTCTCACCGTTTTTTATCGCCATGAGAAATTCCTTGTACAGTTTCGGCTCGTTGCTTTCGGTAATTGCTTTAATCTTCTCTGTGATTCCGTTTGTCCGTTCTTTCAAACCGATTTGAACAGGGTTTTTTATTTTCTCGCCATCACGTAGCACGAACAGTAAAACCTTGTTTCGTGTTGAAATGATGAAGCAACCTTTTTCTTTGTCTTTGTATCCAAATGTCGCAAGTAACACCGTTCTCTCTTTTTTACAGAAACCATGCGTTTGCTGTGTTTTTATTTTCCCATCATCATCTTCATTTTCGTAGATTTCGTAAGGGCTTTCAAGAAACTCTATGTTCTCTATTAAGTCATCTATGCTACATTCTTGTATTACGTGGATACCTTCTGCGATGTGGCTTTGTAGGAAGTCTTTTTTATCCCTGTCCGAATACACTATCTTGGTATCGTCATCTCTGCGTTTGTCGATTTTTCCGATAAAGGTTTTCATTCCTTTCAACAGGGTTGCGGTCTTGTATCGTAATCGTGTTCGGTCTTGTACGTCTTTCTTTTCTCCTTCTGAAAGGTGTACTGTTCCACATTCTTTACAGATGTAACTTTGTTCGACACTTCCTTCGCAACTTTGACAAATAAGGTGTCCGCTATATCCGTAATCACTACTTACGCTTTTTACAACTTTAACGGGGAATTGTAAAAAGTCTTTTCCATGTTTCCAATACAACATCATGGTTTTTTCACCTACCTATGAATAGTATATTCGATATATAAACCTATCGGTTTATCTATTACTATGTGTCTTTGATACATTCGCCACAAGTTTCCATTTTCCATGCTTGGCTACCTTCCGCACATTCGAATACTTCTCCACATATCTTACATTCCACTTTCCACAATTGTTTTAGAAGTATCACTTGAGCAATAGGATTTACTTCCCCGTATCTGTCAATGAATTCATTTGTCCGTTTTTTCATGTCTATTTTCTCTTTCATAGTATCCCCTAATTTATCTTGAATCGAAGATTAATTTTTTTAAACGATTATGGCGTGTTCAAGGCATTGGTGGGGTGGATACCCTTCTCGTACTATCTCCCTTTACGCTTGGTGGATAGAAACCACTATCAAGGTCTACTTTTTCGACTAACCCTTCCCTGTTCCAAACGAACACTTCATAGAAGTCGGGCATACCGTAAACCGCAACCATGAGTTTACCCACGTATGCAGGGCTATCGGAGATGTACTTCTCAAACACCGCATACCAATAGGTATCAACTGTTTCCTGTGCTGTTACTTCATCTTGACCTAAAACAAACATGAAGTAATTTTTCAAATCCTGTAATTCATCTTTTGTTGGTAATCTCACGTTTTTATTTTCCATATTTTTCAACTCGGTCTAATGCCTGTAAAATGATTTTGAAATTATCAAAATCTATTTGTTTTTTGTCGTGCATTTCCCACAAGATAGTCTTTATTTTATCTATGTTTTCAGATTTTTCCGTCATGGATTCTCCTGTTGTTATAACAACAACTATACTCTTTTTGCATCAAGCATGATAGATATGCCTTCGCTATATTTTCTCCCTATGGTGTATTCAATGTTTTCATATAGCCAAATCTCATAGATTCCAAATTCGTCATTATCGGATTTTTCAGAGTGAATACATTTTCCCAAAGCATAGATTTCGTCAATATCGGCAACTTCAATTTCTGTCATTCTCTCCAAATCCCTAAAATGATTAACCCTTCGGTATCTTCGGTAATGTGTCCATCACGTAGATAACCGCATACCGTTTGCTGTTGTAAGTTATCGTAAATCATGTAGATTTTTTCGTTCATTCTTTTCCCTTCATTCTCGTTGTTATAACAACAACTTTAGTCTTGCATATCCATATAGAAATTCCACATTCCGTTTAGTAAATCTGCTTTGGCTTTGTTGTTTGCACTCTCAAATTCCTTTTTATCATCGCCTTCAAAATTCCAGAAATGCAACTTACCTTTCCAAACTTCGTTATCTTTAATCGTAAAGTCTTGAAGTGTTGTTTCGCTGTATTTGTCTTTGTATTTCAGGAATCGGCTTAACATCATTTACACCATTTTTACATGAATGTTTCTACCCATGCTACTCTGTGTGCTATGCAACCATTTCGCACACCTAATTCCCTATCCGCTAAATCGTAAAGCATTTCTAAACTGTCGTTGAATTGTTCTTCTGTTTCTGATGCAGTAAATTCATCTGCAATAAGGTCTAATTCACCCCGTAACTGAATTGGTATTATCGGGAATTTCTTTAGATACTCTGCGACCTTTTGACACAACTCAATGATAGTAATTTTTCCTTCTTCATAGGATTTTATGAAATCCTTTAGTAGTATCTTGTTTTCCCATATCGCCATAGGTCTTACCTTCTGTTGTTATAACAACAACTTTACCCGTTGTATGAAATCACACTTCCTTCGTAATCCATGTATGATTTTTCAGGTGGTAAATCTTCCCCACAACTCATACACGTTCCTTTCGTTCCGCTACCTGAAAATAGCATCACGACCTTCTTATTGCAGGAAGGACAAACCATGCTATACTCTAACTCTGACATTGGATAACCTTATTCTCGTATTTCCGTATTTCATCTATGCTGTGAGATAACCGACACCCCAAGCAAACATAGTTTATTTTTCCCCATTCGGTTGCACTCGGATTAACCCATTCTTCGCTTCCGCAAATAACACATTTTTCCTTTATCGGCATAGTTATCTCCTGTTGTTATAACAACAACTCTCTGTTTTCCTTTTTCAGATGAGGATTTTTTCTTTCCATTTCTGTAAACCATTTCTCTGTTTCTAATCGTAATTCTCTTAAAGTTTTCCTATCTTTTTCAGTTAATTCTGACATTTTCCCAAACCTTTATCGGTACATTGACCGTTGAGTTACACGTATTGCATTTCAACTGTTTCGTATGCTGTGGTGGTGTGTAATTCACGTAGTCTAATCGACTATCACAAATCGGACACCGTAACGTAGTGTTACCTGAATTTAGGATTACCTTTAAACCCGTTCCAATATCCACACTCACACCTTGCTACTATCCAATTATCAGCGTAATAGGTTGCGTTCATGTTTTCATTACCGCAATTCTTACATCTAAAATTCTGTCGGTAATTCCATAACTCTGTTTGTTCTTCGCAATATCCATAACCTTCTAAATTCGGTTGGATAAACCCTTTTTCTCTGAATTGGTTTATGTTCTCTTGTAGTGTTAAACTATCGTCAAGGTACGCTTCAATATCAACTAAATCGCTATCGGTTTGCTTTTCTATTTGTCGTTTAAGCATATACCGTTGTAATCCGCTATTCATTACTCGTTCTTTCATTCTTTCGTTCCTGTTATGTAATATTATTTTAGTTTATAAATATTTCTCTTGTTATAACAACAACTTTAATGTTTCTGTAACATCGCCTTTGCTGTTTCTAATTCGATTTCAATGTTATTTAATCCGTAGATGTATTGCACGTATTCGGGTGTTACCTTCGGGTATTTCTCTCGTACTTGTTTGATGTGCATATCGCATACGTCAATTCGTAAATCTGTGTGTCCTTTTACTGTTAATCTCCGTTGCGTTTCAGTTATTTTTCCTTCTTTTTTGCACACATCACATACGGTAATCTTTGTCATTTACTCTTTCACTTCCTCAAAGAATTGTATCTGTGAAAGTGGTATTTGAGTTACTATATCGCCTGTTCTTTTATCCCTGAATTTTCTACTTACTATCATTCTTTCATTCCTTCCTTTTACTCTATTGCTCTCCATAATTCGCAACCGCAATTATTACATCTATTGTTATATCCTTCATTCGTGGCGTTGCACTCTGGACACATTATCGTTTCTTGGTCGTAGTTAATTGTCCGTATGCCTTCTTCGTCAAGTATAGTAATTCGCATGGTAAACCTTCTCTTGTTGTTATAACAACAACTTTATAATTCTTTTAGAATGTATGCGAGTTTCTGAAGTCCGCTTTTCATTTCATCGTACTGTTCCGCATCGTATCCGCTTATGTTCAGGTGTGGCGTACGGTCAAAGATTACGGTTGTCGTACCTCCAGATACCCAAATACTATTATGATTTTTGTTAATGCTAACGTGGACATTACCGTATTCCACATCTATGCAATTTTCTTCTTGAGATTTCTTTACATTCAGGTCTTTGATTTCTTCGTTCATAGTTTCAACTCTCTTAAAGATTAAAGGGGGGAAATCCCCCATTTTGTTGTTATAACAGTAACTTTTTTACTGTTGCTGAAACGGTGTTTCGCAGTATTGACATACCGCATTAAACGGCTTATCTTCGTTTCGTGCTGTTCTTACTTTTACCCCACATTCGCACATGAATAAGAGATTTCTGTTTGCTGTTTTTTCGTCTTTTTGTTTTTGTAATTGGTAGATGTGGAAGGCGTTTTCATCGGGCTTAAATTCGGCTAACATCTTTTTAAATTCAGGGCTTTCTTTTGTATCCGCAAATCCCCGCCTTCCTTTTTCCACTTTCAATAGTAACCTTTCGGCAACTTCTTTAAAGTGTTTGTTGTGGTATTGATTTTTTGTACAGTCTTTGATACCTTTTACTTCATTGTAAAAGTGTGCTGTTTCGTGTGCTATCGTTTCGTAAGGTGTTTCTTTTAGGAAATGGCTTGATAGTACGATAGTGTGTAAACTCTGTGTCGTGTTCTCATAGTGTTCTTTGTGTATTTTACTTCTGAAGTATCCCATTGTTGTTTTATGTGTAGATTCGATATTAACGATTAGGTTATCAGATAACCCCAAATCAAAGCGTTTATTGAGATAGCAAATAAACCTTTCACATTCAGAAATAGAAGGTTGGATACTGTTTTGTAAATCGTCTTTAATTATTGGTATGGGTGTTTCTGTCGTGGTTGTGGTTGTCGTGGTTGTTTCTGTCTTTGGTGTTTCTGTGGGTGTGTTTATCGTGGTTGTGGTTGTCGTGGGTATCTCTGTCGTTGGTGTATCTGCCTTTGGTGTTTTTGGTGTTTTAACAACACTTTTCTTTTTTCCTTTTCCTTTTTTTGCTTTCATGCTTTCATTCTCCCATGTTGGATACTATCGCCAACATTTTAGTAACTGTTTCAATATCTATTCTCAAAATCAATTCTATTAAATCAATTCGTGGGCTTTCGATACCTTGAATATCAAGGACTTCTATTATCTCCGCTATGCCTTGCTCTTGTCCGCAGTACTGTCGGAAGTCTTGCTCTGTGCCTTCATGTCCATTAAAGAGCCATGCGTCATAACCCTTCTTGGTCATAGCATACATGAGATAATACCTTCCTTCATGCTTTCATTCATTCGTTCATTAATGGTAATAGGATAATAGAATATAAACCATATTGCTTTATCCAATAGGATAAAGACAATTTCAAATTTATAATTCATCATCAGATAAAGAATACATATCTACCTTATAAATGTTACTCTCTATGCCGAAGGCACTCCAG
>Ga0209777_10000269_pt1 | contig 89653 bp, 88 predicted proteins | sample FrelakmetHBP12HB_FD_187147 | JGI IMG/M metagenome (GOLD analysis project Ga0209777, IMG submission 187147) | Freshwater lake sediment microbial communities from the University of Notre Dame, USA, for methane emissions studies -HBP12 HB (SPAdes)... | ecosystem: Environmental > Aquatic >...
GTTGTAACTATTGGTTTTTGATACATGGTTTCAACATGCTTTCCTGTTTGCAATAGTTACAACTTTGCATGGGATAGTCGGGAAGCTTTCGGAGCTGATATCATGGTTGGGATCAAGTTTGGGCGGGCGCAGGAGTGCAGGCGTTTGGGTTTGGGTCTGGGTTTGGGGATTAAATTTTAATCCACACACAAAATATGGCTACTAGAAGACAAGCTTTCTTCGCTTATTCTATAAGTCCGTGTTTTTGGAGAACCGTTATAGCATACCTGTTGTATTTCTCTTCTTCTACCCGCTGTTGCAGAAAAGCTCTAGCTTGCGCTAATACTTCGTTTCTTTGAGAACCAGAAAGTTCAAGCAAATTAGCAGTTATTTTCTCCATTCCAATTTCACCCACATTAAGATTCAATAATTTCCTATTAACTCGTTTAACTCAGCTATAACTTCATCCTCATCTAGAATTGACGCTGAAACGTGCCTATAATATCTCTCTTGTTCTACTTGCTGTTGCAGATAAGTTCTGGCTTGTGTCAATACTTCGTTTCTTTGAGAATCAGAAAGTTCAAGCAAATTAACTGTTAATTTTTCCATTTCAGTTTCGCCAACATTTAAGAAATATGATATCTTAATAAATCACTTATTTCAACTGCAAACATGTATCCAAATTTGAAACATTCTAAACACAATGCATTATACGTATTCATCGAGGAAATGAAAAGAAAAACTCGCTTCCAAGAATAGGAATTACCATATAGTTCCATGTATATCGGAACTTGAAACATTTAGAAAACGGAGATTGCCAAGTTACGTCGTTTTGTTAGTTCTGAGTATTTGTATTTTCCGATTGTGCGTTTGTAACTGTGTTTGTAATTGTAATTGTATGTAACTGTATTCTGTTTTAATAGGGGAGGTATAAGAGAGAAGAGAAGGCGTTAGGTCGTAGTCGAGTTTTGAGAAGTTAGTAGTCAGTAGGGGAGTAGTAGTTTGGGTTTGGGGAGTAAAATTTAATCCAATGAAAAATCCCTGCGTTCATAACTCTTTAACGATGAACAACTTTTGTTAAAACGTAGATGAAACCCAACATGGAAACCTGTAATGTACGTGTCGGAGGAAACAGTTATAAAAAATTAGTCAGGTTTAAACTGAATTTAGAAACACGTAATTTTTGTGGGTAAACTATTGGTTTTTAATACATGGGTCCAACATGCTTACTGCCTAATAATAGTCACAACTTTGCATAGAATAGTCGGGAAGTTTTCAGAACCGATAACATCATTGATGGGATCAAGCTTGGACGGGGCGGGGAATTCTGCCTGGTGGATAGGTCGCTGAGATAAGATTTTTTTGTGTGCACAATGGTTTTTGCCATTGTGCGATCAATGGAGAAAACCGTGTTTCTGAGCTAGAGGCAGTTCGCTTTCAGCTAAAGCAACTTTTTGGCATTATGGCAGCCATTGTGCACCATTGTGCAGCATTGTCCAAATTTGTCAAGGATTCTCTGTCTTCCGATTTCTATCGGAACTGGTTGATAATCAGTTTCCATTTCTGTTCACGGAATGGGCAAGTAGCTAGTTTCCTGTTTTTCCTCGTCAAGAAATCTTGCAAACAAGGTATTCGATTTGGGTGTTTCGAGGTTTAGCTCTCTCTTTAGTGCTTTGTACCTGTTTCTGACCGTGACTTCAGTGACTCCAGCTGCTTCTGCAATATCTTTTTGTGTTATTCTTTCGTTGTGCTGCAAACAGGCTATGTAGAGTGCAGCTGCGGCTAAGCCCATAGGGTCTTTTCCTGCTACAACTCGTTCTCGTTTAGCCTCTCTAAGAATTGCTATGGCTGCACCCTGTGTTTTACCGGATATTCCATTTTTTTCTGCAATTTTTGAAATGTAAGTCAAGGGTTCAGAAACTGGCATGTGAACATCGAGCTCTTGCAGCAACAGTCTATAGCAACGTGCAACATCTTTCTTATCAACGAGACTTGCTTCAGCGATTTCGCGAAGGGTTCGGGGTGTTCCGCTTCCTCGGCAAGCAGCATAAAGTGCGGCTGCGGCAATGGAGTTGATTGATCTTCCTCGGACTAACCTTTTGTCTAATGCTTTACGGTAAATAACAGCCGCTTTTTCCTTGATTGGAGGTGAGATGTTTATTTTGCCTGATAAACGGTCAAGTTCACCCATGGCTTGAGACAGGTTTCGGTCGGCGGATGAGTGTACTCGGCTGCGTATTTGCCATTTCCTGAGGCGCCACATTAGGAGCCTGGTTGCAAGGGGCAGTTTTCTTCCGTAGGAATCTCTGTTGACTTGACTGATGGTTGTGGATAATCCTTTGTCGTGAACTGAATAGGATGTTGGCATACCGACGCGGCTTCTTGATGTTTTCTCTTGCTGGGTAAAAGCGCGCCATTCTGGTCCCTTATCTAACATCTGCTCATACAAAACCAGACCGCAGGCCCCGCAGATGGTTTCGCCCGTGTCGTAATCATGAACGCGATTTTTGCTTGTGCATTCTGGGCACACATCAACTAAATGCTGATTCGTTTTAGGAATTTCTTGCGTTATACTCATTTTTCCAACTCCGTTCATTTGCCCAGAATCGTCACTAAATCATCAATCCCGTTTTAGGGGTTTAGAAAAGTGTGTATGCGATCCTCGCACTCAGAATACTGAAGTCCCTATCCTATAAGTTTTTGCTGTTTGCCTGGCTTTAGTTTGATCTGTTGAAAGCAGAACTAAGGGCAGAAACAAAGTGCAAGATCCGCCTTTCTCGTCTATCCATTGTCTTTTAGTCATTTTTCTTCGCCGGGTTTCTTAAGCCTTACCAGGCTACCTACTTCTCGCCACAGCACATACCAAAAACCATATTCGAGATCTCAAATCTTTTCCTGATGAGCCAGCACAATCGACATTACCATAGGCTCAAGAACTATCGGGTTGCGCGCAGATCCAGCAGCCATGGCGTTATTGCGACACATCTTCATCAACGCGGCTATTGTGCAGCCGATAGGGATGTAACTGGCAAAGGTACACTGGATTCAGTAGTTACGAGCTTTCGTAGTTAGTTACATTCTGTCGAAGTATTCCATCGGCGCGTACCAGTAGATGACGATTGGTTTTCTGCACTTACGATTTTGGCAAACGATTGTTTGCGTTCTCGCTTCTCCGTTGAAACTGCTCATTAGGGGTTCTTCAAAGGAAAATGCTGAATGCCGGCTGTCGGGTGGGGTAGCTTCAAAAGTCCATTCGTTGCAATGAGGGCATCTGAAGAGAAGTTTAGATTCAGTCATAACACACTCTCAAACTAATAATATACTAACTACAACAAAATAACAGTTTTTGAGAACTATAATTCACTATTTTGCTAATAGCTCTTTGCAGAAATGTAGTAACATGAATTGAGGAAGAAGTGAAGCACTTCATTTGTTCTTAACGCGCCGTTCGAATAATTAGGCGGGAATGGGGAATCTAATTTTTGTATGCACGCTCTTGTAGAGTGTTGAAAAGCTTATATTTGAAACAGCCGTAACTGTGAGAAATGAAGGATGGGAGAATGAAAGGGGCAATAGTGTTTCTAGTAGTGTTTGCAATAGCGCTCGTCATAACTCTTGGCAACACATCAATTCCTCCGGGAAAGGCAATCTACAATGCTTTCTTACCTAACACCCAAGCAGCTTCTGGATATTTGGTTGGCGGCACTGTCGATGCTGTGACCTTAATCATAGCTGTTTTCAACGGTGTAATCTACGGATTCATAGCTTGGCTAGTGTTTACGCTGGCGACGATAGGAAGCAAAAGGAGAAAAAGCTAAACATTTGCCCAGACAGTAAATGTAAATCTTGGAAGAGGCAAAGAAGGAGCTGCCGCAACCTAAAACATCTGAGCAATGAAAAATGATGTTTCAGAATCCATCTTTTCTTTCTTTTTCATTATCGTGAGTTTAGTTTTCTCGGGTGAGCTTTCTGGCTCTCAATCTTGAAACGCCACATCAGCGCGGTCAGATTTGACATTTATTCCTCTGACTAGCGTGCTTTAGATGAGCAGGGATTTCACCCATTTTCTCGAGTTCTGTTTTGATCGTGCAGTCTCTTGATTCGCCCTTAGCGCTTGTCGTGCTGATTTGCCGTTTCGTTTTCATGATTGAATGTTTCGTCTTCATCTTACTCTATCATTGTTTTTAGTGAAGACCATTCTTCAGGGGTTAGGGAGTGTTCAGCGATTTTGAGAACTGCTTGGAAGGCTTCTGGGGGCATGGTTGCTTTGCCTTGATTAAGAATCATAGCTCTTTCCGCGGGACTCATCGCTGGGAGCATCATGCTAAGGTTATCCATGAGCTCCTTGGGGGTTTGGTCAGCCATAACTTGCCTGAATACGTTAAATAATTCCTCGTTGGTGCAGAGTTTCCAGAGTGAAGACATTGCGTATTCTTCTTCGTAGTCGATGTGGCTGAAGTAAAACACAATGAATCTGTTCCAAGCAAGATAAAATTCCTGAGAAAGATCTTCACGTTTTTCGAAATCAGCTGGCTTCTTCTTTAGTTCTCCGAAGCATCCTAAGAGGTCGTCGAATTGCTTGTGCATGATACGGTGATCCTCGTTTAATCTGTTCGCTCCTCCTGGAACCCTTTCCGCCAGCAAAGGATGAATGAATTTTTCTTCCAAACCCGCGTGAAGATGCATGTGATCGCGGAACGATGCGAGTTCAGCCTCGAATGCATTTAGTGCATTTTGGTCATTTGTATTCAATGTTCCGGCTGCCTTGCTAATCATTGAAAATCTTGCCCGCTGACCCTTGTGGATGCCTGTGTACAAATCAACTTGGTTTTTCAAATTCGATCCTCTCTGAAGGTTTGCTTGATCTCTTGAAGCTTATTTTTTCGCTTTCTTTGTTAGGTAGGCTTCAACTTCGTCAAATTGCTTCTTGAAATCTTCAAAATCTATGCTGGTTGCATGTATCATTTCGCTCCAACCCGTAGTGAAGCGGGCTAGAAAAGCGGTTTCGGCGATTTCTTCGTCGGTGGCTCCGTTCATTTTGGCTGCGTGTGTATGGAAGTAGATACAATATGGGCACTTGATGGTTGCTGCAACAGCTAAGCCCATTAGTTCTCTGTATTTGGCAGGTATTTTGGTTTCTCCAAACGAGTATTCTTTCATTAGAGCCCATTCGTGGGGAACAACGTCGTGAGGAATCTTTTTGAATTGATCGAGGACCACGCCCATGGTTTTCGTAATATCTTTAAGAGTGGACTCATACTCTGACATTTTCTAAAAACACCTATTTGGAATACTTTAAAGCAGTTAATCTGCATTTGTTACTACTCTCAGCCTACCACATTTGAAGTAGCGCATGAATTCATGCTTAAGTGTCTTGTTTATTTGGTTTGGGATTAGGAGTTGCGGAGCGGTTCGGAGCGAAGCGACGAGAGCGACCATAGGTTTAGCGACGTTTGAAGCATTGATTACTCTGTGACTTGCGTTTTCGGAACAGTTTTATTTGGTTCATCTCTGTTATGTATTCAAAGCCTGCTAGCGCGCGGCTAACCATGAACTTCTTTAGTTATTCAAGGCCACGTTTCCTTGGCGGCATCTCTGCCATGGATGCCTCTACCTGGTCCCTGAGCGTAAACAGCAGCTTAACATCCACGAAAAGCTTGGGTTCTCTGATTGTGGTTCTGATTTTGGTTAATTCTCGGTTGGTGAGGGGGATTTTTCCGTCGACAAAGGACTGGATAATCTTTCTCTCTCGTTCGATGAAGATGTAGGTTCTCATGATTCTGCTGTAACTGGAAAAGGCTTAAATGTCTTATGCTCGCCCAGGGGAGAGACTCAAGGAGAAGTGGTTTGGGCATTATCATAAAGAGCGCGCTGTAACTGCTTCGATCGTTCCATCGGCTAAGCCTGCGGCTTTGAGTTTGAGTAAGGTTTTTATGATGTCTTGTTCGTTATTGGGTCGTTGTCCAGTGTCGGGGCCGTCGTCTAGCTTGGTCAAGGATACCTGCCTGGGGCGCAGGCGATCCTGGGTTCAAATCCCAGCGGCCTCACCATAATCTCTTACCACTTGGCAAGTTTTTGATGCGGCATGATCAATTCGAAGTGTTCGTCTCTGGATATGAGGGGCTGGTCGTTTGTCTGGGCAATAGCCGCTATCAGTATGTCGAATTCTCTGACCTTGAGCCCTTTCTTTTTGAGGTCTCTGTACATTTTTGCGGCTTCCTCGCAGGCGTTAAAAGTCAGGTCTAAGACCTGTATGTCTGAAATTGCATCGGTGACTTTGGCCAAAGTTTCTTCGGACCTGTTCGAGAGATATGCTCCTTTTAGCAACTCATATGCTGTGATTATTGTTGTTGATATGGGATCGCCTTCTTGCTCCAACGCCGTTATCTTTTGGACTGCTTCAGGGGCTCCCTTGAGAAAGGCTATCAGGATGTCAGAGTCTAGGATTGCCATCAAAAAAACCCCTAAACGCTAAATTTCCACCGCTCTTGATGCTGAACGTTCTCGGTCTTTTTTGATTTGTGAGTAGTAGACTTCTTCTATGTTGCTGTCTTTCAATGTTCCAGCAAATCGAATAAAGGGTTGCTTTTGTTTACTTCCTGATATTCTTATGACCACATCTGAGAATGACTCGTTTGGCCTTTTGAGGTCTTTTAAAGTTTGATATGCCTTTTTAGAGAGAGAAACGACTTTGGTCATAATTCATCATATACATATGCGGATATATATGCATTTTAGAGATTCATCAACGCTTTCCTAACTGTCCTTGAATTGGTAGCCTATCTCCAAATGAGATTGGGAAAAAGACTGTTTTTTGTTTTTCAGAGCATTTCTATCAGAGACAATTCTTGCATACTGATTCCAAGCCGTTTGAAATCAAATCCCAGCATCCTCGCCACAAATCTCGGCGTCGACTTCTTAAGATTGTACGTGTATGGGAAAACCAGACTACTTTTCCAGCATGATACCGTAGTCAAGGAGGAATTGGAGGTTTTGGTTTTTGACTGTTATGCCGGTTCTGCCGACTAACCTTGCTCTACCCAAAAATCCAATCCGCAGTAAAATTATGATTTAAATTGACAGTCACCGCACTGAACATGATCGAGCCTCCGCTAAAAACGCACCAACTTCCCGGCAGGCAACGCTGAAACGTGTCCCTTCCGTATGGCATCGAAGATTTCATCTACGTTGAGCGATGCTTGGACTTGGGTGCAAACGGAGAACAGGTCCGAAGGCTGATGCGAGTCGCTCCCGGAAACTCCAGGCACCCCCAGCTTCCTCGCAATGTCCAGTGCCTTCTTGTTAGCCAACCCCGAGGACCCACCATTGTAGACTTCGATTGCATCCACGCCACTGTCCGCAACTTCATCGGCTAAACCGAACTGTCGGAACGGATGCGCCGCTATAGTGACGCAGCCCGTTGCTCTGGAAAAGTCTACGATATCTTCGACATCCCAAGGCTTAGGCGGCAGTTCCTGCGCCCCTAAAACTAAGACGTCTCCTTGTCGCGTGGCGATTTCTACTCCGAGAATGATTAGGATGTCGGGGTAGGGTGCCGCGAGTTGTCGGACTTCTTCTAAGCCTGCAATGGTGTCATGGTCGGTTACTGCGGCTGCTTTTACGTACGGGTGGGCTTTGAGGGCTTCCACTAGGATCTTAGGTGAAGTTGTGGAGTCAGCTGAGTAAGTGGTGTGATTGTGGAAGTCAGCGTAAATAGGAATACTGTGCATCCTCCTTAGTTTATGGTTGTTGAACCGTTAAAAACTAACGCTAGCTTCCTGAAAAGTCTATCACTTACTCGCCGTCTTCCACAACGGATATTTTTCTGTTTAGTTTCTCTTCTCAGACCTATTAGCCCTCTCCCGATACGATACGGCATACAAGTTTTGAAAAAAGGGAAACTCGCGGGTGATGTCACCAACTGTCCGATTTTCAAATCCCAGCAGCCTCACCGCAAAATACTTATTTTTTGCCATTTCTTACATCTAAAACCTCTCCTTCTCAGCACATCAATAGCCTGTGTGAGCATTGAACATTGCAGGATAAGAGATTGGAGTTCGATCAACTTCCGAGCTTCGTCAACGCTTTTTGCGGTGGCTGACTGGAAATCATGCATTTGAAGCTCATTAGCCATATACAACAGAATGTTTTGTTTCTATGCGAGGATTTTCTGGTGTGCAGGATAACTTTGGTTTTTACCTGCCGTTCGATTTGCGAAAGGTGTGGAATTGGATTTTGAACTTGTGGTCGTTTTTCACATATGTTTTAATTCATTAGAAATGCCAAAAATTCTAACCTGAATATCCGCTGAGAACGCTTATGAGACAAACTCTTCTTTGCTTTCTAAGTGAGACTATGGTTCTTCTTCAGGACCACGAAGGTCGAATTATCAACATCCGCAGACTTGTTGCGTGGGACATTACGCTGCACGGCTCACGTTTCATAATAGTCGAGTTTGGAAAGGGCACTCCCGCACTGATTGTTTTTGCTTACTGCCTTATGACAACTGTTGTCGGTTTTGACTTGGGACTTTACATTTTCTTGGTTGGAACAAACTACTTAGTGCCATTAGTTTACGCCATCATAATTTCAGGTCTTGGTTCGGCTAAAGGCGAGGTTAGTCCAGATTTGGCACGCGACAAGCACTTTGTTCGTAAATACGGTTTTCAACAGTTGCTAATTCTTGTGCCTTTCGCTGTCTTGCTTCTAATGTTAATTCAAGAAGTCACAAGATTGGCTTAACCCTTGCCTGAGTTCTATACGGAGATTTCTTCAACTCGTGTTGCAATGAATTCGGCTACTTTTTGTTCACTAAACTTCTTTTCGTCTTCCTGTAATCGCAATTGCTCTTTTATCAAATTAAGTAGTTTCTCAACATCAAAGGGCTTAACTAAATATGCGTCGGCATTCTTGTTCAATGCTGAAATTGCATTTTGCAAAGTCGGGTATCCTGTCACCATTATTTTTCGAGTCTTCGGAACGTTATCCTTAATTCGTTTCAATAATTCTACACCCTCTATGTCGGGCAATCGAATATCCAAAAGAGCAACGTTGTAGACTGTTTCTTGGGTCATTTTGATAGCTTCGTTTCCAGTAGCTGCCAAATCCACAACGTACCCATTGTCCTCAAGTATAGTTTTCATGGTTGCCCTTATTTGTTCGTCATCATCAACGATTATGATTTTGACATTTTTATTCAACTCATTCGCCTCTGTTTTTCGTGAGCAACACAGGATCTTTATTCGTATTTTGTTTACCGGAAATTATTTTCTGCATGAGAAGACCTCTATAGCTGTTTTTACATGTTACAGTAGCTTTTACGCATGCAATTGACATATTCTTTAAAGGATTCATCGTTTATTATCCAGTCTGACAAAGTCAATTCGCACCCATTAATTTCTGTGCCAAAATCAATTTTCAACTTAAGATTCTTCAGAAATTTGACTTCAAGGCGACTTGCGCCTAGACCAAAAATCTTATGCATAATACCTGTGAATTCATCGATATGGTTGGGAATCTCTTCTTTTGGCATGTTAAAGCAATTTTCTAGTTGGAAGTATAACATGTTCTTAACGGGCACTCCCAATGATGCTAATGTTTCGTCAATCGCTTCAATTAGTAATTGATCAAACTTTCTTTTGGCTGAAGTTTTATCCAATAGTGAGGCTTTCACGATATCCTCGCCATCTTTTTTTTCGGTTTTTGGGGAGTCCAGGATTTCTATTTCAACTAATTCTGGCTGATTAACTAAGAGCGCAGTTGCTGTTGATATCCTTCCGCTTTTATCTTCTGCTTCGTTTTGTTCGAAGGCGGCTAGTTTTGGCGCTTTCTTTCCCTCAATTCTCTTTGTTTGTTAATTCATTTTTTCCTACGCTATGACAGAGTAATACAATAGACCAGTATCTCATATATAAATATTTAATACATAATACTTAATACACAATTTTGATCTGCACTCACGATACAGGATTCCGAGCATGGAATTTCCAATTGTTTTTTAATGATTGCGAGCTTAACACTGGGTTTGAAATGGGCTATCATCGTTTTGTTGCCCCTCTTAGTTTGCCAAAGAAGGATGTTGTTTCCGGTTTGTTTTCAGGCTGTTGATTTTTGGATTCGCCTATTGTTTTGTGATTCATTTGGTTAGTTCTAATTTCAATTTCATTTTTGATTTTAGTTATCGTCTCGGTTCTCTCGGTTGACCCTTCTATTAGAAGAATTTTATTGCCTTGTGCTATTTTTTTTGCAGTGTCACTAAGTTCGGGAATCGCTACAAAGATAGGAATGTCAACTTTTACTTCAGAAACTTTGTAAAGATAAAGTATCAGCGGTGAAGACTGGACTTCTGACTCGCTTACCGCGTGATCAAGCGCAATTACGATTTCTTGATCGTTAGTTTTTTTTCTTGCCATAAGGCTAAAATGATGGGCCATTCCGCTCTTTTGTCCCGTAGCCACTCCAGGAATCTCAACGCTAAAGCCTAGTTCAGCTAAAAGCGTCCGGATATCTTCTAAGCTCGTAACACTCTGCCTTATTTCCTTCTTCATGTCCAAGTTTAAAGAGAATTTAGGTATCTCTGTTACCGTCGCTTCTTTTATTGAGAACCCTTTGCTGCATTTACGGCAGATCAGATCAAACTCCGGATTTTCGAACTTTTCGCCGCACTCGTGACATACGTACCAGCGACCCATGTTTCTGTATTGGCCTTCGAGAAGAGGATTTCCGCATTTTGGACACCGATTTTGTACGTATTTGTCTCTTTGGTCAATGTATCCACAAGGAATATGTTCAGTTAAGCTTGTTTTCTCAACGTTGTGACTTCTGCATTTTGGGCATCGATTATGCAAAGTCAAGAGTGTTGACTTACAATTTGGGCATGATGAAACTGAATCAAAAAAACTTTTTTGCAAGATATTTAGTTGAGTGAGATTTTCTAGAAGGTCTCTAGAGACTATTTCTGTTCCGTTTTTGCCTGGCATGCTACTATTTACTTGATACACAAATCCTTCATTTGGAGTATAGATAGGAATTATTTCTTCTTTATCTCCATCTTTAAGCAGTTTCCTCAGTAGGTCGCGGGCTTTAGGTTCTATGTATGCCTCACGTCTTTCACGTTCTATTTTTTCTCCAATGTCCAAGACTTCATTTGCTTCTTTATTTTTATCTGAAATAATGTTTTCTTTCTGCAACTGCTCCGCTGTTCTTTTGGCATCGTTTTCTTTTTCTGGGCTTTCTTTCATTGATTTCAGCGCCTTCCTAGTTTCCGATTTCTCATTTGCGTTTATATCGTTTTGTTCAATGGAGTAACACGTAGAATGCTATTCCCGAAGAAAGGGCTAAAATAGCCACATGTTTGAGTCCATCAGCAAATGAATCTTCGTTGATTTTTCCTGCGATTAACCCTCCGAATAGTGATTCCAGTAAAGCGGCATGAAGAAATAGTCGTCTTGATTCTGCTTGCGATATTATTGGCTTAATAAAAGATGCAGAGGTCGAAACCGTGTGACTTAAGGGAGTAAACATCATGTTTGAAACGACAATAATTATGAATAAAAACATGAAGACAGAGAAGTAGAATATTAGAACGTAAGGCGTTGTTTGTTGTCTTCTTTTTATTGTCCATGCATTGATGTTTTCAAGGTATTTTGCTGTAGAATCAAAGATAGCTGATAGATCGCCTCCATGTTTTGCTGCTTCATTAATCAGAACCGTTGCTTTTTTGATTTGAGGCAAATCGATTCTGTCAGCAAATTCGTCCAGGGCTTCGTTAAAGTTCATACCCCAGCTCATATGTGTAACCAGTATCTTCAGTTCATCCGTAAGTGGGCCATAAAGCCGTTTTGAGGCGTGTTCTAAGGCTACTTGCAAAGGTATTCCTGTTTTCGATGCTGTGGCTAAATCTCTTAGGAAGTCTGGGATTGCTTTTTCAATTTTGATCTTCCATCGATTGCGTATCGTGCTCGCGATACTTGGAGGTATTACACCTATTGCAATAGCAATAACTATCATGTAGTCTAACGTCGGGGACATAAGGTAGAAAAGTGAGGCATAAATGAAGAAGACTCCCGCTGATATTGCGGAAATGATTGATATTTTCTTGATTGTTTTTTTGGAAATTCTCATTTAGCGCTCACTTTTCGAATGTTGACATTATGACCATCATTATTGCACCCAATATTGGGATTCCAAGGTAGGTTAGTAAAAAGAGAACCATTGACATGCTCATGCCTGCGATTGTACCATTGCCTATCATGCCTAATGTAACAAAAAGAACTATGAAGAGCAATGGTGCGGCAACCAGCATCAAGATGTAGATTTCTGCCATGGCTGCCAGTGACTCTAGCATCATTTCCAGTTTTCCCATTCGTTCCTTTGTAACGGCTTCTGTTGTAATCTTTAAGTAGTCTGTTGTGTTTCCACCGGTTCTGACTGTCGCCACGTAACCTTCGAGAGTTTCACGAAGTTGGTCATTGGGGGTCAATTTGGCATTTTCAATTATCGAACTCAATAGGTCATTGCCGAAGATAGATACGTCTCTTATGATGTTGCTAAATTCTAAGCGTACTTCTTTGAGAGTGTCAATCTTAGCCATTGATTCGAAAATAGTACTTGGTGGAACGTTTGAGCTCGATAGAAGAGTTAAGAAATTGACAATGTAGGGCAAATTTTGGTCTATTGGTCTTCTTCTACCGGATGATTTCATTTGAGGATAGATGTACATTACCAACATAGTTATCATTGCTGTTGATGCTGCAATTACTAAAGTGAATGAGAAATTCAACACAGACAAGAATGGAATTCTAGTTAAAAGTGGGATGAGTACAAATGAAGCGGGGACTGCGGCTGCAAAAGCAATTATCGAAATTAACACCATAAATGCGATGTAAGCTTTGAAAGTTATCAGTACGCCGCCTTTCTTGAGCACAATGTGAAGATCTTGAAAATGAGGGTATATTTTCTCTATTCTCTTGTTAAGTAGATCATATGCTGCAGCCCAAGGTTGAAATTTCATTCTCAGCTCACTTTTGCTTTTCGGTATGTTTGTTGTGGGTCAGAGAAGTATTCAAGAACTAATTTGGAGACTTCTTCGTAGGAGCGTATGTGTTTTTTGACCATATACTCAAGAATTGTTTGTCTCATTTGCAGTTCTTGGTCGATTTCTTCTGGAGCATATCCCCATTGGGTTGCGATTTTATCTAGCAATGGACTTCTTGATAGCTTAACGTAAACGTCTTTTTCAACGTCCCATGTGAATATGGCTTGGGTTTTGAAGTCGTTTTTTTCTTTGTCCCAACCAACCATTTCAGACACATTTATTGTCCGTCTTAGGGAAACGTTATTTACAACTAGCCTGCGAACAATTGAGATGGCGTTTAAATTTTCGACTTGGGTTTGAGGAATGTTCATTGGTTTTGTTGTTAGCCGGTGCAGGACACCTTGCACATCTTCAGCATGTACGGTTGTTAAGCCTAAGTGTCCAGTTGCCATTGCCTGGAATAAAGCGTAGGCTTCTTCTCCTCGTATCTCACCTACGATGATGAAGTCTGGTCTTTGTCTCAAGGCGGCGCGTAATAGGTCGAACATGCTGATGCTGCCAATTCCTGCTTCACCTACTGCTCCTCCACCCGTGCCTAAGCCTTGCCTTGTAACCATCATTTCCCAGTTTTTATGTGGTAAACGTATTTCTTGTGTATCTTCGATACTCACTATTTTTAGTGTTGGCCTAATGAATAGGCTTATGGCATTGAGCATTGAAGTTTTTCCTCCTCCGATGTCGCCGCCGATCATGACTGAATGCCTGTTTTCAATTAAGAACCAGTAATAAGCCGCTATTTCAGCTGACAGTGCCTTATAAACTATTAAATCCGTGATGGTGAGAGGGGTTTTCTTGAATTTTCTTATAGTGAAGGTGCTGCCTTTAGGTGTTACTTCAGTTCCATATGTTACTTGGGCCCGGCTACCATCATTTAATGTTCCGTCAAGGATGGGTTGCGCGATAGAGATATGCCTGCCACAAAGGTAGGCAAGTTTGAATACGAAGTTTTCCAGTTCCTTAGGAGTTTCGAATACTACATTCGACGGTATGGACTCATACTTACGGTGCCAAACAAAAACCGGCGAGTTAGTGCCGTCGCATGAAACGTCTTCAATATTTTCATCTCTCATTATTCCATCTATTTTTCCAAAACCCAAAAAGTCGCGAGTTATGAAATATTGATATTTGCCCAGTGTGTTGACGTCAACATTTATGCGGTATTTTATGGCCGTTTCCAAAATCTTATATTTTAAAAATTCCTCTGCATCAGCTCTGTTCTTGAAACTCTTCATGTTAATTGAAAGTTCATCCCAGAGAATATTTTTCAGCTCGGCTAACAGTTGTTTATCTAAGTCTGTTAATGTTGGCTCGAGAAGGGAATATTTGACCTCGTTTTTTTCATCTTCAACAATTGCTGCATACGAAAAAGGAAGCAAAAGAGGATAATGCTCTTTGAACGTTTCAGGAACTTCTGACCCACCATCTGTGTGAGACTCCACCGCAGGGCCAGGTACATCCTCATCTATAACCATAGCATTTTCAGTTGACGATTGTCCCCGTTCAGATTCTTTTCCGCGTTTCCAAATCTTCAACTTAGCGACCACACGATTAATTTCTGAAGAGTCAATATAAACCATGTAAATTTAGTAAGCGCGCGAAGAAAAAAAACAGCACTAACAAAACAAAGATGCAAAGTGGTTATGCCCACATTTCGAATTTAGTCGCCGGTCCTTATTGAGACGACATTGCTGTGCATCTAATCTATGATCATGATTCAATTGTTGACGCTTGTGTTAAGGTCTGGCTGTTAAGGTCCTTGCTGTATAGCGTCAACAATCATCGTCCAGTCACTACTGCTCATGCTGGTACCCCATGACACAGATATTCCTGACTGAGCGGATGTCACTTTCTGGTATTCTGCGGCGCCCCACTGCTGAGAAGAACTAAATGTCTGCGAAGCAATCAAAGTGTAGCCTGACGCTGCCGTTTGGTTTGTTGAAGTTGCTCTGTAACCTACTAATCCGATTATCATGTCGTTTGCATTCGAGGTTGAAACTCCAGTTATTGTCGGAGTCCCCGAGGTCCCAGATTTTGTGTAGGGTAAACCGGAGTTGCTGTCAAATGGATTCGCAGTGTTGGCCCCAGAGATACCGTAAGCGATTGCTACAGTGTTGTGTGAGCTACTTCCAGATTCGCCTAAGTTAATAGTGTCGGAGGTTAGAGGCGAAGAAGCTACAGCCCACCATTCATCCACTTCTTCACTATTTGCCTGTAGAGGGAAATTACTAGATCTTTCAACCCAATTGAGGCCAGCCGCGTCCGAAGGCGCAAAAGAGTGAGTATAGTCCTGGGTAATCTGCAAGATTATGACATCATTGGGTTGCGTCGTTGACAGAGTTAATGAAGGTTGGCCGTGTGTGCCACTGCTTGCATAAGCTATGCCATCCATGCCGAAGGGCGCTTTCATGGTGAAGGTGGCGGAAGCTGCGTTCGAGCTCGAGTCAGTGATTGTTACAGTTTTGGCGCCTGCTGTTGTTGATGGTGTGGTGAAGGTCGTGCCTGAAAATGAGCCTGTTGCATTAGTAGTTGTAGTGCCACTTAGTGTAACTCCAGATCCCGCGAAGGTTGCGGTAAATGTCTTCGAGGCAGCAAAGCCTGAGCCTGAAACAGTGAGTGTTGTGCCAGATGAACCTGTTGTTGGGCTTAGGGTGATGGATGGAGTAACAGTAAACGTGGCAGAAACTGTGTTGGTGCCGTCAGTTGCTTGGACCACGTGGCCGCCCGCTACTGAGGATGGAACATTTAAGGATACACCTGAGGGAATCGCTCCTGAACCAGTTGATGTCGGCGTCGCCACAATATTGCCATCGTATTTTATCGTCAGCGCTGAATTTGGCAAGTAGTTTGAGCCTGACACTGTGACAGATGTGGAGATTTGGCCGCTGGAAGGAGAGAGAGCGATGGTCGGGATGGTAACTGTGAAAGTGGCAGCGGCAGAGTTTGATGCTGAATCTGTTGCTGCAACAGTTTGGCCGCCAGATGGTGCCCCAGTCGGTATGATAAAGGTTGCAGAAAATGAACCTGTACCTGACGCGGTGATTGAAGATGGATTCGTCGTTACGGCGGTTCCGGCAAAAGTGACTGTTACTGCTGAATTGGGCGTAAAGCTTGAACCCGTCACCGTAACAGAAGTGCCAGATGGACCGCTCGTAGGACTTAAAGAAATCGACGAAGTAGTAACAGTGAAGGTCGCGGTAGCAGAGTGGCTTTGGGCGTCAGTAGCCTGAACTGTTTTGCCTCCGGTTGTTGAGGACGGGACGTTGAATGATGCGGTAAATGACCCTGAGCTGTTAGTTGTTACAGTAGATGGTGAGGTTGTAACTGGGCTGTTGTTGAATCGGACTGTTATCGTTGAAGACGCGGAAAAGCCTTGGCCAATAATTGTTACGCTGGAGCCTATAAGACCGCTTGTTGGGCTAACGCTAATTGAAGCAGTGCTTACCGTAAATGTGGCTGTGGCGTAATTGCCGTTTGCATCCGTAACTTTGACCGAATTGGCACTGCCATAGGTTGAAGCTGGAACTGTGAAGGTTACTCCAGATGGAACTGCCCCAGTGCTTGATGACGTAGCGGTTGTGACAGTAGCTCCGTTGTATGTTACGGTTAGGGGTGAATTAGGCAGGAAGTTTGAACCAGTAACGGTTGCGATTGAACCAACAGATCCGCTGGTTGGAGAAACGCTGATGGATGAAGCTACGATTGTGAATGGAGCAGAAATTGCGTTTGCAATGGTGTCGCTCGCGTACGCTGTGTGGCTACCGACCGTGGAGTTGGGCGCTGTGAAGAGGCAGGAGAATGATCCTGTGTTGCTGCTGGTAACTAAAGATGGAGATGTTGCCAACGTAAACGCGTCAAAGTTCAACGTTATATTCGTGTTAGGGACGAAGTTTGTTCCAGTGACAGTTACAATTGTTCCGTTTGGTCCACTTGTTGGGTTCAGAGTCAAGGTGCGAGTTACCACGGTGTAAGTTTGTGAGTCGGAATTTGTTCCATCCGAGGATGTGACTGTTTTTGCTCCAGTCGTAGAAGACGGCACTGTAAATGTACAGTTGAATGAACCGGAACTGTTAGTCTGCACGGATGAGGGTGATGTTGTAACACCTACTCCTGCAAAAGTTATGGCGACGTTTGCTGATGCAGCAAAACCTTGGCCTGTGATTGTTACTTGATTTCCGACAGGGCCGCTTGTCGGGCTAATCTGGGTGATTGGTTTTGCCGTCAATTGGGCAATTGCGGAGTTACCGCTTGAATCGGTGCAGGTGACGACGTGTATTCCTGCGGTCGCGGCAGGTATTGCAAATGTTACGCCCGAGGGAAGTGCGCCTGTGGCTGTGGCTGTAGTTGTTGCCACGCCGTTTCCATCGAACAGTACGCTTATCATTGAATTGGACACGAAGTTCGATCCAGTCACTGTAACCGTAGCGCCAACCTGTCCACTTGTCGGGTTCAGCGTGATTGACGGGATTGTAACTGTGAAAGTGTCAGTGTCAGAGTTGCCTCCGGCGTCAGTTGCCATGACTGTGTTGACACCACTAGTGGATGCTGGAACAGTACATATTGCAGAGAATGAACCTGAAGCATCAGTCGTGACGGTGGCAGGATAGGTTAACATTGCATTTCCACCAAGGGTAATTCCAACATTTGAATTGGCGGCGAAACCTGTCCCCGACATAGCAATTGGTGTTCCAGCTGGGCCTTGCTTCGGACTAAAGGTAATTATTGGAACAACAGTGAAAGTGGCAGCGGCGGCGTTCTGGCTTATGCTGCTGTCTGTTGCGGTTATTGTGTGACTGCCGCTTGTGGAAGATGGTACGGTAAATGATACAGAGAAGGATCCACTGCTGCTTGTTGTGGTCGTTGGGATTGTTATTGGAGTAGAGTCATACGTTAGTGATATGGCTGAGTTAGCGGCAAAGCCTACGCCAGTCACCGTAACAGAAGTCCCTACTGTACCGCTAATCGGATTAATACTAATGGTTATGAGACGCGATTGAATAGCATATAGCAGAAAAGACTGCGCATATGTGCTTGGAGACATACCATAAATTGTTGTGGTCATCATAACTGTTGGTTCAATGTCTTCAATTTCGTAACCACTTGGAACTTGCGGATACGTAGGATTTCCATTACCATTGCAAGGTTGAAGAGTGCTAAAATAGAGGGTTACCGGAGTTCCGTTAACTGAAGGCGTAACGATCATTTCATGGCCTGGGTACAAACTAAGAGCGCCCGTACTCGCGGTATAGTTGGAGATGTAGAGGAGAGGAAGTTCGTCTTCATGGTCGGTATCATAAATTGATCCTGGGTAATTGTTAAGCCACAAGTTAGTATTCTGATCAATTCTCATGGTGGAATTACCATAATAAGTCATGTTAAACCTAAAAGCTATGTTCGTATTATTGGCACCTGTCGGGATTATCCAGCCGCTTGTCCAAGGTCCCGCCACATAGTTGCTTCCTTGTTCAGTCACAGTAGCCCATTGTACGGAGTTATAAACTGGAAGGTACTGTCCTAAGACGCTCGAGAGATCCTGGGTAAACACAGTTTGGTTAATGTAATTATTGTAAGTATTAGATCCGGCTCCCCCGCTTGTTCCGGTTCCCGAGCTTGATGGCTGAAGGGTAAATTGGTTGCCTCGGGCAGTTTCGAACCAAAATATGAAGATGTCGTTAGATTGAACACCCTGAATTGCGACAGTCTGATTGCAAAGCCAATAGTAACCTTGCTGTATTATGACATTCGAGCTTGAAATTAACAAATTTCCCACTTGCTTATTTGACAAGTCATCAACCCATAGGCGGATAACTTGAACCGGCAGCGTTCCAGTATTAGTAAGATTACAATTAAGAGTAACACTATTTGATCCGATTTTTGTGTAAAGGCTTGTATTCACCTGCGCAGTGATTGTTATCTCTTCATTTGCTTTGTCCAAATCCATTTGCCTAGTCTGGATAGTCGTCTGTTCGAGGCCAGTGTTTTGATTGAGGATTATTACAAAGCTCGCGAAAACAACCATCACTATCAGTATGAAGAATACCATTCCGAATACAGTGCCAATGCCTCTCCTGTCCCTCGGCAACCTTCGAAGCTTATGGTATAACGAATTGATAATCAAAGGTACTCTCCTTACCAGTAATAAGTTGAATAATGTATGAACCAGAGGGTAAGCTGTTAACTGTACCCGCTACGGAAGTTAAAACTGCGCTAAAATATCCTTCTTGACCAACATTTAGCCAGTTATTTGCAATTGGTGCATTTCCATCAATGCTTCTTAATGCAGAAACGATACTATTGTACCCTACAATTTGGTGAGCAGAGTTGTACACGAAGATTGAGCCAATTTGAACGCTGTTCTGGCTTCCGCAGTTAATAATGTAAATTGTCAAACTTAGAGGATTCTGCGAATAGACCACATTTTCAAAGCCTATTCTTTCTGAAATGGCTTGCTGGCTTCCGGATACTGTGCTAACATAATTGTTTGTCGCGGTTGAGGTCAAGTTGTTTGAAAAATAGAAAGCTGTAGAACCAAACAATACTACTATCGCAGCTAACAATACCGTTGCAAATATCGGACTAAGTGCACGCTTGTCACGTGACCAAACAGCATGTCTTCTCATTACGGCACCCAATATTTACGCTTAGTAGTTCTCCTGTTCTTGTTAAACTGCAAATCTTCAGCTTTATCATTCATGTTTTATCTTGTCCAGTTTGCCGGCAGTCCATTTGCTTTGTTTATTAATAAACTATGTAATTTTAATTTCACTACCAACTTACTATCCAGGCATGAGAAGACAAGTTGTTGCCTCCAAACCATTTGCACTAAAAATCACAGTTGAAACAGTTGAGCAAATGCACGCGCTTATTATTTCGTAGCAAAGGCGAAATTGCAAAATCCGGTGCTAATTCTTTTGCATAACAAAGTTGCTTATTTTGTTTGTAGATAACTCGAGGCGCACTATCCTTCGAATTAATTTTTTATCAGGTTTAAAGTAAAAAAGGTATTTTGGGGAAAAAACAAGGCCAAACTTAGTTATGCGCCTGCAACTACTCCGGACGCAACGAAACTGCCGCCTTTGCTGCTGATAATGGTCACTGAATAAGCGTTACCCTGTGAAACACCAGTTAATCCTGTTATCGGACCCATTGTTGTCAAAGCTCCAGTAGAAAGCAGTGTTGCACCAGCCCAAGAACTTGGTGTAGCCCAGACTATGTCGCCGTTTGGATTCTTAACGACAGCACTGTTGATGGTAATGTTAACAAAGTTGGTTGATTGAGCATAAATCGTTAATCCGTTGGCGACAGAAAGAGTAACCCCTTGCACCGCAGCCTTTTCGGTTCCTGCAGTTCCGCCAGCTGTCATTGTCGCTAAGGTTCCGCTTGTAAACATGTAAACGACTACTCCAGCGATGACTGCAATTGCGATGAGAATTAGAGTTGCGAATATTGGTGATATGGCTTTTGCGTTTTTAGTAAATTTCCTGTAATTCATTTTTTTCTTACACCTCCTCGCTGAACTTGGCTTCGGGAATCTATTTCGAGCGTTTGCTTATAAACTACGTCAATTCGTAATATTCAATATTTTAGAAGCCATCAAGTCAAACGAATATAAGCACTACCACCCGCCTTGCCTATCTCACTCTATTTCGCGTATATTATACGTAAAACTAAGGATGGAAACGATTTATCGCAAAGCAATCCATCAACAAAGCATGTACGGAAGCTGAAAAGATAACGTAATCGTTTAGCTCCAAATCCAGCCTATTTAGGTAAAAATTGTTGAGCAATAGAACTTGAAAGCTAAATTTAAATGGCTCAATATTTAAATTGGAAAAACCAACTATTATTGAAAATGAAAAACAACTATCTTAAAAGATTTCAAATTAAATTTTAATTACCACAATTACGCGAATATTGCTCGTCTCGAAAAATAAAAACATGAGTCTATTCAATATTTCTCTATTCCTACAAATTTTGCAAGAATTTTTTAAAATTTTGACTATATAGAAAGAAATTTCTTACAATTTCAAAAAATTAGTATGGCTAAGTGGCAAAAATATGTACGCTCAATTCTCAAGTCTTATAAAACACTCGTCACAATAAGAAGTCGCTTGGTTTAGAGCGTCGTAAGTATTAATTAAACAGATTAGAGGACCAGAAATATTGAAATGCCAGAAATGCGAGAGCGCCATTATCGCCCCTGAAGGCTGGGAAGGAGAAAAAATCTGCAGCAACTGCGGGCTAGTCGTAGATGAAACTCCGATTTTCAAAGGGTATGTTCAATGGACACCCGAATGGCATTCAAACTGGAACGAGCAAGACTCAGAAACACTAAAAGAATGGTTGACGATACTAAGAGGGGTTTCCTGTCAACTAAACATCCCAAATTATCCTTACAGGGAAGAGGCAGCCCGGACAATAAGAAAGCAAAATCATTCATTATTCAAGTCGCAAAGACTCTCAAAAAACAAAAGAGCCACAATAGCGGCACTCATGCACTTAATACTAAAAGAATACGACAAAATGCGTCCAATTAAGGAAATAAGCGACGATCTCAGCCTCGATTACAGAACGGTTATGAAACAAGCGTGGCTACTAAACAAAACCCTCAACTCAAAAAAAGTAACCGTAAGAACCAAACGAAAAACAGCCACAGACTATCTGCATGAATACGCAGGAAAAATTACACCAAACAAAGAACTAATTCTAAACGCAGAAAACACACTGCAAAAAATTAAGAGAGCCGGAGGAAACCCGCTTGGACTCGCAGCAGGCGCATTCTACTATGCCTGCAAAAAACAAAAGATTTCAAAAGAAAAAATCGGCGCCACATTTGGAATCTCGGCAAGAACCGTGTATTCCAACGAAGCAAAAATTAGAAAATTAATAGGGCCACTAACTAGCCACAAACGCAATTCTATTAATGGCTCCCGTACAAACCCACGACAAATATCGTCTAAATCATAGAATTTATGTAGACTGCCGGTTCTCAAAAGTAGTTAAAATTCTTAGTATATAAGAGAACTTCGTCAACTAACCGATGGAAGTTAAGATTCCGAATGTTCACAGAGATAGAAGAGCTGCACAAGCGCGTTGACATGATTGAGATACAAAAAGACCAAGAAGTCTTAGCATTGGTAGAAATATTGTCAAACGCAACATTTTTCGGAGGAATAAGGAAAGCAAATTGTAAATACGCAAAAAATGGGCAATGCAGCTATTTCATTCTGGAAAGCGAAGCAAAAAACAAAATTCCGATTGCAACCGAATGTCTCATAAAAGGATGCAAAGAACCATCACTTCACTATCACTTAGAAATATCTAACATGTCTTGCACCCTCTGCCAAAAAGAACCCAGTGGTCCAGAAAAACACTCTTCTCGATACAGATTAAACAAGTCGAAAGGTACCCTTCAAGACACAGAAAAACCGTCACCAATTAAGAGGTCGAGAATTGAGGCACGTAAGAAATGATGAAAAAAATAATAACAATAACAGTAACCATTCTAATTTTAACGTCGGCATTTTTAGTACTTAGTCTGAATTTTTCTTCCGCGTCAGCAAGCGGGCCTTTCCAGCTCAGTATTTACACAGGTCCGAACAGCGTTCTTGCAGATAACGAAAGCTACAACTGTATATTTGTTCAATTACAAGATTCCAGCGGACAGCCATCTAGAGCATTGCAAGACACAACCATAAGTCTTTCATCCTCTCTCACTATCATAGGAACTGTAGATCCAGCAATCATCATCTTGAACGGAACTACGTATGCATCGGCAAACTTTAAGAGCACTTTCAGTCCTGGAACGACGATGATATCAGCTTCAGCAACAGGCTACGCAACCGTACAAACAGCTATGACCACTATCGGACCAATCCCATCGGCAATAGTAGTATACGGAGTTCCATCGACGCTACCAGCCGATGGAGGCTCATACGCTGCGATAATGGTCCAATTACAAGATTCCACTGGCGTTCCTGCCAAAGCGCCAAAAGGGGGGGTGCAAGTAATGCTTGTCAGCGCCAACTCTAACGTTGGCACGGTCACTCCGTCTGTTACAATCCTCGGAGGACAGACATACGCAATAGGCACTTTCACCACTAATGCGACAGCTCCGGGGCAAGCAGTTGTTTATGCAATTGCGCCAAACTACGCAACTAGTCAGGTAACGATCACAACACAGAGCATATCACCAGCTTCGCCCAGCCAGCTCAAAATGTTCGTGGGGCCACCGCAATTTCCAGCGGATGAAAACGCACACAGTCAAATTGCCGTCGAATTGTTAGACGCCTCGGGCAATATAGCTGCAGCGTCTTCAAGCTTGCAAGTAATATTAGCATCTTCCGACGAAAGCATAGCTACAATAGGCTCAGAAATAACAATTCCAAATTCGCGAACCTATGCTCTCACAACATTGAAAACAACATACAAATCGGGCTCGACAACATTGACTGCGGCGACCACAAATCTAACAGCTGGTATTTCAGTGATAAACACAATCGGTTTTGCTCCATCAAAACTAGCTGTTTTCTGCGTCCCACCAACTTTGCCATCAGATAACGCAACATACCAAATTATCCAAGTGCAACTTCAAGACTCACAAGGGCGACCAGCAATAGATCCAGTGGCTGACGTCATGGTAAATCTGTTTACGTCACAACCAACAGTGGGTGTTATAGGCTCAACATTGACAATACCTTTTGGCAAGACACAGACCATAGGAAGCTTTACCGTAACGAGCTCTCCAGGCACAACGTCTGTCACCGCCCAAGCTTCAGGTTACACGACGGGGCAAGCATCAGTAACGACTTGTCTCATCGACTTTGCAACTTTACAAATAACTTTGACGCCCAATCCAGGAAACGTCAATAATGGCAACGACTCGGAAATCACAGCATTCGTAACCGCTAATGGAGTCCCAGTGAAGGGCGCAACAATCACATTTACCTCAAATAACGGAGGAACATTTAGTCCTACAACAGAACAAGGAAACGGCTATTATGAAACAAGCTTCACAGCCCCAAGCTTTCCTATGACAACTACTTGCACCATTACGGCAAGCGGTCTAAAAACAGGTTACCTAAGCGCCCCAGGAAACACACAAATCAATGTCACGCCTGCCGGGACTCCAACCCCATCTCCAACGCCAATCTCAACGAACATCAGCAATGCAGGAACAATATCAATGCTCATTGAGGACAGCAGCGGAAAACAACAAGACAACGTCGTTGTCTCTTCAACCGCCCAGCCCGCAGGCATGCCAACATTATCTAACATTACAAATGCAACAGGCTACGTTACTTTCCCAAATGCCACTTCTGGGACATACAGCTTCACAATAACCAAGGAAGGCTATCCACAAGTGAACGAAACGTTCGACTACAATGCCCAACCATTGACACTTACCATAACTCTTCCCAGCAGCAGCACAAACGGCAACAACTCAGGCAACACAATGGTGATAATAATGTCTGTAGCAATAGCTGCCACCGTTGTCGCCTTGATCAGCGGCATGTACATAGTTAAACGCAAGAAGTCACCAAACATTAGAAAACTACAGGAACTCCAGAAGCAGATGAAACCCAAATTCGAACAATGAAGAACGCCCAAATTCCCTAATTCTATTCATATTCCCACAAGCACTCAATAATAGGAATGCGTTAGGATTTAATGGAGGCTTTGAGCCGACAATTAAGATCCCACGTTCTCCTTTTTCCTAATGTTGTGTGTGAGTGACGTCCCTCTATGCAATATCTCTGTTTATTTGTGCTGTTTGTCAGAGCCACATCATGTACGTCTTAATGCACGTAGTTGACTCTCGGTCTGAAGTGCAAGTGAAAATATTAACGTTATTAGAGCCATAATAAAAGGTGAATACATTGTTGAAAGCAAAACTCCATCAGCCAATCCGTTTCCGCCAAGAACTGCGTTATTAAAAAATGGAGAATAGCAAAAATCAACCAAAATCAATGAAAAGGGAATGCAACTTGAAGCAACTAATAATGGCGAGAGGTAACTTTCTTTAAATTCCCAAACGGATTTTCTTTTCACCCATACAAACGAACGTACAAAAAATACGACTGCAATGCTTACTCCAAACAAAGTAATAGTTGGATTAATCGTAATCCCCCTGGGTGTAACGGAACTTGCTGCGAATGCAATAGCTAACGAAAAAAAGAAACAGAGGGCATAAGTCATTCTTGATCCTCCCTGCCAAAAATACAACGCAGCTAATGTTAACCCTATGAATAGAGGAAGCAGGGCTCCGAAAATATCTATTTTAATGTTCATCACCAAGGGAATAGGTTCAAGAAATTTGTGTGCAGTGAAAAATGTCGAGTAGAGACTGACAAGATATGTGCCTAAGGTTGTCAATGCGAGGATATTTATTGGCATTACGAACTCTTTAAAAAAAGCTTTGTTATCAAACTGCACTTTATCGTTTCCCATCGCTGCCCTGCTTTCCTTTCTCAATAATGTAACACTCACAACCTCAACTCAAATAAAACCAGCTTTCACATCCAGTAATATATCGAAAATAGAAATAACATTAAAACACTTCTAGTGCGGTGGCTTGTTCCAAATTGAGAGAATGATAAAAGTATAGGGTTGGGCAGTTCAAGAGAAAAGTGAACGGGCAAGGGCACTTGATTTCTCATCATTCTGACAAAAAAGTAATAACAACCAAATAAACTGCAAAATTCAAGCTTAAGCTCATGCTTCTACAATTCCTTCACCTTCCGTTTCTCATTCTTTGACCTAAGTACAAGGAATTGGCTTGAGCAAGAAAGGGATGATTTGCGGGAGATATCTCTTCTTATCCTGGGGTTCAAATCCCAGCGGCATCTCCATAATAATCAACTAAGGGAACCGCAGAAAAGCGAGTCACAGATTTCTTGACACAAAGAATCTTTACAAATATCCTTTTATCGCCACCTCCCCAGAGGGTAATCATGCAAAAAAGCGTTGCCTTGCCGGTCATCCTCGTCCTGACGCTGCCTAGCCCGATTTTGGTCAACTCCGCAACAGCTCAGACCCAGACCCAGCTACCTGTGCCGAAATTCACTTTGCAAATCGTAGACCACTCTTACGACGCGGCGCCAACGTACACAATAGACCCATACACGGGGCAGAACCATACAGCAAGCGAAGGATACCACGTGAAAAAAAGGTTCATAAATGTCGTGCTTACGAACCCAAATTCCACATCTTACACTGACGCAAACGGCAACGTCGTCAAACTATATTATAATGTCCACGAAAGAGGCCATTTCTATCAAAACTGTACTAACTACGACCCCACAGCCGACAGTAATCTGGCTCCCTCGAACACTCAATTTACGACCATACCATACGGTTTTGGCAACGAAAACCCTGGCGGTTTCAGCATCTTCCTGGGATACATCGCCCCAGGTGGAATGGTGGATTTCCAGGTACAAGCAATTGAAGGCTACTATACTCAGGTTCAAGTCAGCTCCCCAAACTCATACTGCTGGAGAATTCAAGAATCCAGCGTTTTCACTCAGACTGGAACAAGCGGATGGAGCAACACACAAACAATAACCGTTGACCCATCGCCAACACCAACTCCTGAACCAACGCCTACGCCTTCTCCATCAACGACGCTCACCGTTAAGCCTTCGCCGTCACCAATTCCATCCAACTCACTTGCTATCAACCTTAAAACCCCCAAACCCTCCCCGTTAGTGTTCTTGAATGTTTCGGGATTAATGACACTAGTGATTGTGGCGGTCGCCGCCGTCTTGGCCATTGCAGTCGCAGCAATATTGCGTTGGAAGAAGAAAGCGAGCAAGACCGCGATAATTGCAAGAGACAAACCGCAAGGTGCCCTATTTCATTGCAACACAACATCTATTTAGCAATCGCAAATCAAGCCTTGGTCAAACTGCCCTCGAAAACCTTTCCTTCAGGAGTGTCGAGTTGACCTGTTAACCATAGCTTCAGAAGTAAAGCAAGCATGGGAATTTCTCCGCCGTAAGCTACAATCTTATTATCCTTGAGAGCTTCAGCCTCGAAAATCTTGTCGGATTCTTGATATGAAAAATGCACTGTTTGAGCTGTGGCTGCAAATGTCTGAAAATCTTTCCAGCTCTTGCAGCCTAAAACAGTCAGGGGGTTACTCTTTTCAGGGATTTCGGGTGAACCACCTTTTTGACCCTTCGATTCTGCATCGAAGGTGGGAATTTGGTTTTCGGGATGCACTGCGCGCGAAGACTCTGTTAGAGTCTTGATGTCGTTCTGGAGCATGTTAATTTTTTCTTCAACTCGTTTGAAAGAGCTGAGTTCACATATGTCACTTATGCGATCAGCGATTTTACTGACTTCTTTTATTAGCGTGTTCAAGTCGTCGCTGTTTTCTTTTAGTGAATTCAGAATATAATCGAGCGTGTCTGGGTTTTCAGAAAGCGATTTCTTCGGCATGCAACGCTTACGCCCCTCGTTCGATATTAGATCGGATACGTAGATAAAGCTAACGTTAGATACTTCTCCAGTTCCCGCCTTGCTAAGCAATCGCTATCTAGCTCACAGCTAAGAAAAACCCAGAGTTACGAATCCTTAATGTATGTAAATAAGAAGGCAGATACCGACTCACGCATCCAAACACTCTAAGCTACCTAAAGCTTCGTTGAGTGAAATGAAGAAGTGCCAAACAAGTATTCCAAATTGTTATTCTGGCGTTTCTTTCAACACTAGTTCCAACGAAGCTCCGCTTTTCTCCAAACCTATTATGCCACGCTCAGCTAAGCGTGAAATAACTCGGTTAGTCTGAAGCCAACCAAGACCCGCTTCTGCTCTAATGTTGGCGCGCGCATACCTGCCACTGTGATCACATAAAATATCGATGATCTTCCGCTCTTCAGCAGTCAAGGTCTTAGAATCATCATTCTGGCTAGGGATTTCACTCTTAGCTTCTGACTTTTCTGATTCCAACTCTTGCGCAGAGATATTGGACACGTTTTGAGGAGCTACAGGAGCTGACGTTTGAGGAATTACGTCGACTGAAGGTTGAGGAATTGCATCGACTATAGGAGCAACTATAGGCTTAGAGACGAAAGCTTGACTGTTTGCCCTTTCGCGAACTACTGTTTGAGCAGAGACCTCGGGCACAGTTTCAGCACTTGCCTCAACGGAAGCAGCGGCAACAGGTTTAGACGCGGAACCTGCGACCCCTATTTTTTCATCAGAGAACAAAAGTTCTCGCAGAGTTTTCCGTTCCTCGCGCAGTTGGCTAATGTCTTCTTCGAGAGCAATGGCATGGTTTTCTGCAACTTTCCTCATTATATCTACCTCGTTGGTTAAACGAATCCGTTCTGCTTCCAGAGAATGTATTCTTTCCTTGAGGTCATCCAATGTTGACATGCGCAAGTCTCTTCCACTACTACTCTTTCTACAATTCTATTATTAACATTTGGCTTTTGAGGCTTTTTTTGGCGGGGCGGTATTCCACAGCAACACTTGCGCGTTCTTCAACCATAAATTAACCCGATAACTTTCTTAACCCTCGCAACATGTTTTATGCGAAGTCTTGTCGATCATTTTATGGCAATTGATTGTATCTTGCTGTTTGAAGGCTTGGCTTTTTCATTGCCCGCGAATGTTGCACAAATAACTCCGGTGTTTTTGCGCCAGCCCAAACGCCTCGCTTTCCAATTAATGCCAAAGGAACCATCTTCTGTAGTGGTCCCGAAACCTAGGCAGTCATCGCCAAGGAGCAAGTTGCCGCGGGCCAGTATGCGTATTTTGGCTCCGCATATGCCTTGTTTGGTTTCAATTCTTAGAAGGCTTCCCCGAAAAGTGACATTGTCGCCTTTGGCAATATTCTCCGGTGCGTTGTACAGTTCTAATGAAGTGCCAACCGGACCATGATCTTCGGCAACATCTTTCTTAAGAGATAAAATTGGTGCAGTCGGTGTAAGATCTTCTCTTTCTTCCTTAAGCGATGAAAATTCTGGTTTTAATTCTGCCTGCTGAGACACTGGCGGTCCTTCAATTTTCGTGGCAAATTGGCTTTCCGAGGCGGATCTATTTCTGCTGAACGGATCTTCGATTGTCGCGTTGGCGCTATTTTTCATCACTTTTATGCCGTTCAAACAGCCTTCTTTTGATTCGCATCGTTGCCCCTGCGCGATAATTTCGCCGTTCGCAGCCTTTAGTCGGAATCTGAATTCACCTGAAGCGTCTTTATAAATTTGGTATTTTGGATTTGGGAGTTTGGGTCCACCTTCAATTGTTGAGTCTTCAATCAGTGCGCCACAATTTTTTTGCACGCTTCTGATTCCGTTTATGCAGCCTGCGTGCGTTTTATAAGCTTCTCCGACGGCTACAATTTTGTTATTATCGGCTCGGAGCCGAAAACGAGTTTTTCCAGAAGCGCCTTTGTACACTTGGAATTTTGGCGACATTAAGACCCAGTCGATATAGAAAACTAGTTGTAGAAAAGCTTTTGCACAGAATGTTCCTGGGCGCAGAATAAACCCTAACTCTTCTTTTTTCTGGATATTGAGTTTCCAGAATAAGATACGTGAGATGCTGAGAACTATTAAAAGAATCACTATGACCATTTCACGACAAGCATTTAACTATGTTTGAAACATGAAAAAACGTAATTCAAGAAGAAAATCTCAAGATGAGTAATAGCGAAGAAATTGGTTCAATATCCAAGCAATGATTCTGGATATAACTTTGTTTTGGGTAACGTAAAACTCTCCTAGAAAGAAAATAAGTTGCAGTACAAGAAACGGTTAAAATGAAGAAAGAAAAAACCGCCATGAATCCATCACTATGCGAATATCGAAAATTGTCCAAGTTATGAGAATTATTAAACTTCTCAACTGAGGTTGATGGAATTTTAACTGGTTAAAAGTTTCTTTATATCGGAATATTTTAAACCGGCTTAGCTTGCTTCGCATGAGGTTCTTCAGTTTGGAATGAGTACCTCAATTGCAATCATTGACTTTTCTTAAATAGGAAAATTTTGGATGCTAGATAACTTTTATAGCTACAGATCAAACATAAATTTAGACAAAAACTTCCTATGTGAGACTAGATGCTAATTGACAAAGATGAGTGGACTTTTTCATCTAATCTGCTTGAGAGTCTAATGGATTGCGATCGTTTTAAGGCAAGGATTGTTCTGGATGAAGCGGCAAAGAGTTTGGGAACGGAGAAAGTTTTTAGCGATGTCATTCCGCGTGCACTGAATTCTTTAGGAGAGAGGTGGGCAAAGGGCGAAGCTGCTCTAACGCAGATTTATGCAGCCAGCAGAATAATCGAAGAAGCGATGGACCGACTTTCCCCCAACTTACAAACTACCTCTCAACTCAAATGTAAGGTCGTGATTGGAGCTTTAGATTACCACGGGTTAGGCAAGAACATAATAACCAAATTCCTAAGGGCAAGCGGAGTTGAAGTCATCGATCTCGGAACCAGCATATCACCTGAGCGTCTGGCAGAAGCAGCGATCAGAAATAAGGCAGATGCAATTCTGGTTTCGGCACTCATGCTTCATGCATGTCTTCGAACTGAACGCATAAAACGGATACTGGACAGCCAAGGCTTGAAAATCCCAATTATGGTTGGAGGCGCACCTTTTAATTTTGACAGCACCCTCTGGAGGAAGGTAGGCGCCGACGCGAAGGGCAGAAACGCCTGCGAAACTTTTAAGGAACTTACGGAGTTGCTAAAGAAATGAATTCTTATGACAGAGTGATGACGGCGCTAAGCCACAAAGAACCAGACAGAGTACCGGTTTTCCTCTTTCTTACACTTCATGGAGCAAAAGAGCAAGGTCTTACGCTTAAAGAATATTTTTCCAAAGCCGAGAACGTTGCAGAAGGACAGCTTAAGCTTTTAGACAAATACGACCACGATTGTCTTTACTCATTTTTCTACGCTTCTAAGGAAGTTGAAGCCTTCGGAGGAACAACAATTTTCTATGAGGATGGACCGCCCAACGCCGGCAGTCCATTAATCCAAAAGCTTGAAGACATTGATCGGCTCACCTGCCCAGATCCACAGGAATCGGAAGCTCTGAAAGAACCTTTAAAGACCATAAAGCTCCTTGCCAAAGCGAAGAAAGGCGAAGTTCCCATAGTGTCAGCAATGATTTCTCCTTTTTCTCTTCCTTCAATGTTAATGGGGTTAGAACAGTGGCTTGACCTCTTACTTTTTGGGGACAGAATAGTTAGGGATAAGTTATTGGATGTGATGCAGAGTTTTTGTGTATCTTGGGCTAATGCTCAGTTTGAGGCTGGAGTTGACGCCATAGGCTTTTTTGACCCCTTAGCCACTTCAGAAGTTATGACTCGAGAACAGTTTTTGAGTTTTGATTTTAACGTCGCAGCCAACACTATTAAAAAGATTAAAGGTCCTATTGTATATGCGGGCGCGGGCGGAAGGTTTGAGCATATAATTGACCTGATCCCGAAAACAGGCGCCATCGGCGTGGTTGTCAGTTCAAATGACAACCTTAAAAAGATAAAACAACTTGTAGGTGATGAAATTAACTTACTCGGCAACTTGAACAATATCGAGATGGCAAGTTGGACTGCAACAAAGACAGAAGCAGAAGTCAGAAGATGCATTGAACAGGGCGCAAATGGAGGCGGTTTCATTCTAGCAGACCAGCATGGCGAGTTACCCTTTTGCGTGGGCGACGGGATATTGCATAAAATAGTTGAAACCGCTTGGAAAGTGGGAAACTATGGAAGAAAAGACTAGGGGACTTCAGAGTAAAGTCAATCGTCTCCAGAGAAAGAACGCCGAACTTTTTATGTTGGCAGATGCCATTCAAAGCTTTGCAATTGCAAAATCAGCGGATCAAATAATCGACAAACTCCTAGAGTTCTGTGTACAGTTAACTGGCGCTCGAAAGGTCTTTTTTCTTTCTAAAAAAGAGATATCCAAGAAGCTTGAAGAAGGAATATGCGAGGCAATAAATCCTGAAGCATACAGCTTCATCGTGCAACAAACTGGGAACTTGGGAATTACTGTCAGCCTTAATCAGTCTGAAGTTAAAGACCCATCCTGCGACATGAGCAATTGTACTGCGATTCCTTTGCGTGGAGACCTTGAAAGGTATGTTGTCATGATTGATTTGCCTCTTCCAGAGAGCTCCTATGAGTATGTTGAGATAGTCTCGAAGATGGCGGATCCCTTTGTTTTGGCTCTGAAGGAAAAAGAGTATTCTGACCAGCTGGTAAGGTCGGAGAAAAAGTATCGTAGACTTTTTGAGACTTCGCAGGACGGTATAACAGCTAGAGACTTGCATGGACGCATGATTGACTGCAATCAAGCCTATGCTAGAATGGTTGGCTACTCGAAAAATGAACTAATGAATCTATCCATAAAGATACTTTTGCCCGAAAAATGGCATGAGCAAAGGGAGAGAATTGTTAGTGAGGTCTTGAAAGCCGGTGGCTCAGTTGTTTTTGAAAGAGAGTATCAGAGAAAAGATGGCGTTGTCTTTCCAGCCTCTGTTAGGATTTGGCGGCTAACTGATGAAAATGGAGAGACAATAGGCGTTTGGTCTGTCGTGCGGGATATCACTCAACAGAAAGACCTCCAGAAGAAATTGCAACAGAACTCTGCCAATTTGGAGCAACTCGTAGAAGAACGCACTAAGCAGCTTAAAGATTCTGAGCGATTAGCTGCTATAGGTGCGACTGCGGGGATGGTTGGACATGATATTCGCAATCCCCTGCAGGCTATAACGAGTGATGTATACTTAGCTAAAACAGAGTTGGCTTCGATTTCAGAAAGCGAAGAGAAAAAAAGTGCATTAGAAAGTCTGCAAGAGATTGAAAAGAACGTTGATTATATTAACAAGATTGTGGCGGATCTTCAAGATTTTGCCAGACCGCTTCATCCTCTTGCGGAAGAAGCTGACTTAAAACTCATATTTGATGAGTTGTTAGCAAAGAATGGTGTGTCTGAGAATGTTAAAGCAAGTGTTAAAGTGGAAAGTGAGGCTATGAAAGTTTTGGCTGACTCCTCTTACATAAAGCGCATAATGAACAATTTGGTTAATAATGCGGTTCAAGCGATGCCACATGGAGGCAAACTAACTATACAAGCGTACAAAGAGGCAGAAGATGTCTTAATAACCGTTAAGGACACAGGCGTTGGCATTCCCAAAGAGGTGCAGAACAAGCTGTTTACTCCAATGTTTACGACTAAAGCTAAAGGTCAAGGTTTTGGTTTACCTGTTGTTAAGCGTATGACTGAAGCACTAGGCGGCACAGTTACTTTTAAGAGCCTAGAAGGCAAAGGAACCACATTCACAGTACGTTTGCCCTCCGCCCCCAAAGTGCTAAACGGTAAATGAACATTCAAATAAGAAATCTCCAGCATACGCTAGAAAAAGGTATGATCTTCAGGGCTTTTTGGAATTAGTTCTTGAGTTTAAATGTGACCCAAACTTGAGACTCGTTCTTACCTTTTAACATGGAAAGACAACTTCCCATAGTTTAAGTAACGGATAAAATGATATTAGACTTTCAAGATAACACGTGCCGAAGACAGGCTTGTTAACGGTGTAATTCTTGGAAGAACAGATTGGGTTTCAACGAGCCCAGAAGACTTTCGCGACAGGGATTCCATCAGAAAATGGATGAAGGAAGTCGAATTAAAAACCAAAGCTTACATGAAGACGATAGAGCCTGCCGAACTTGAGAGAAAAGTGGAAATGCGCAGGCCAGGGGCACCAAGCATACAGATTAGAGTAGAGGATGTTCTGATTGCCTCCGCAGTTGAGAACATACACCATTTTGGGGAACTGATTGCTCTCCTCTGGCAAATGGACATAGAACCACCTCACGTGGGATGGATAGGCTACATTCAAAGATAGAACATGCCGCGCCTAAGAACCGCATACCCGCAACTAACAGGCCAAATGTTGGTCTAAACGGTTAATACGCACTCGACTGACTCGCAGTCACTCCAAGAGCTTCCAGACCGCAGCGGCGAGTAGCCCACCAATTATCGGCGCCACCCAAAACAGCCACAACTGATTCAAAGCGGTTCCCCCGACGATTACCGCTGGACCCAGACTCCTCGCCGGGTTCACTGACGTTCCTGATATGGGTATACCAACGAGATGAACTAGCACGAGGCTCAAACCTATGGATATGCCAGCGAACCCCTTTGGTACCTTTTCGCTGGTGGACCCGTGAATCACAAGCAGGAAGATGAAGGTCAGCACAACTTCCGCAGCGAAAACAGAAACCATTGAGTAACCGCCTGGAGACGCCACGCCATATCCATTCTGGCCCAGCCCGTTGACTGCAAGACTGTAGGCGGGATTCCCCGACGCCACAAAATACAGAATACCCGAAGCGATGATTGCGCCCACGCACTGGAAAACTATGTAGAAAGCAGCGTCTTTAACGCTGATTTTCCCTCGTGCAAGCATAGAAATGGAAACAGCGGGGTTTATGTGGCACCCAGAGACGCTGCCGATCGCGTAAACCATGGCAAGAAGCGACAAGCCAAACGCGAAGGCGATGCCGTAATAGCCTATTTTGGAGCCAGCTATGACGGCGCTTCCGCACCCCCCAAAAACCAACACGAACGTGCCAAACATTTCCGCGAAGTACTTCTTCAAAGCACTTGTTTCAGCCGTAACCTTGCCCCCTTAATCTCAGAGCCGTGTTTGTGGCTTTCTCCTTAAAGAATTTTTTGATGGCTCAACTCTTGAACCACAGCAATCATCACGACGACGAGCGGGATGAAAATGATGAATTGCTGCAGACTATGTTTGCGCACATAATGCTTGTCATGAGCTAACCCGTATTAAACCTCGCTCTTCGCTGAGTCTTTCCGGGCGATAACTATCGCGTAAACCAACGCCGGAACATAGTTGACTCCTGTCGAGAAGAGGTAAAGACCAAAGAAGAAAAAACGGCTTGTTAGCATAACTGAGGCGCCAACAGCCATAATTCCAGGTGCGCCTAATCCAAACTCAAGCAAAATAAACCTGGGTCCGCGACGGTTTTGAATACGAGCGCTCTCGGTGCGTCGAGGATACTGATGATAACGACATCACGTTTTCCAGGATCTGCAGTGATATTTTGAACGCCCGTTTTCTGCATTTGCATGAAGACATCTCCGTTAGAGGCAGAGACGTTTTGTTATATGATGTTTTGTGGTAACTGTTCCCCAGTCACAACCTGTGGAATTGAGAGGTGGTAAACCTAATTAGCAGGCGGTAACCTAAGATTCAGAGGTTTGCTGTATGAAGGAAACAGAAATTATCGACCTGCGAAGCGACACCGTAACGTTGCCCACCGAGGAGATGCTGGAAGCCATGAGGCACGCCAAGTTGGGAGACGATGTTTTCGGCGAGGACCCCACGGTCAACCAGCTGCAAGACATGGCTGCGCAACGGATGGGCAAAGAAGCCGCCCTGCTGGTGCCCAGCGGGACGCAGGCAAACTTGGTTTCAGTCATGAGCAACACAACGCGGGGCGAGCTTGTTTTCATCGAGTCTCAGTCGCACATTTACTGGTACGAAGCTGGTGGAATCTCCGCCATCGCAGGTCTGTTGCCGTGGCCAATAAGGAGTGAAACGGGCGCCATAGACCCCGCAGACCTAGAAGCCTCTATCCGACCAGGAAACGTCCATTTCCCCGAGCCCAGGCTGGTCTGCATAGAGAACACGCACAACCGCCACGGCGGCACCATCATGAAACCCGCCCAGATTAAAGCACTCAGCCAAGTCGTCAAAGACCACGGCTTAAAGATGCACATGGATGGCGCCAGAATATTCAACGCCGCCATTGGACTGGGCGTCGACGTGAAAGAATTCACGCGTCACGTGGACAGCCTCATGTTCTGCCTCTCCAAAGGACTCAGCTGCCCCATAGGCTCCATGGTAGTAGGCAGCAGAGAATTCATCGAAAAAGCTAGACGCGTCCGCAAAGTGCTAGGCGGCGGCATGCGCCAAGCCGGCGTCATAGCGGCACCTGGAATCGTGGCGTTGGAGAAAATGGTGGATAGGCTGCGCGAAGACCACGAAAACGCCAAGTTCCTGGCGGAGAAAATGGTAAAGCTTAACGGGATTAAGCTCAACATGGAAAACGTTCAAACCAACATGGTCAGCTTCGAGTTAGACCCCACAAAAGTAACCGATGAAGTATTCCTAAAGGGACTGAAGGACAACGGCGTCTTGGCGCTGGCACAGTCAAAAAACAAAATCCGCTTCGTGACACACTACGGCATCCGAAGGGAACATGTGGAAAAAACCGCCGCCATCATTGAATCCGTGCTGAGCAAACAGACTTCATCCTAGCCGCCTGTCCCCGTTTCTTCGGACATTTTGGTTTTTCTGAAGAACCGCCAAAACAGCAGAATTGACAGTATGTACAACAACCCAGCTATGAAGAACGGCAGCGAAAGGAAGCCCCTTGCCATGAGGTATGCACCCACAAAGGTGCTTAACGCGTTTGGCAACCTCCATAATGCCGCGTTCACGCCTGAGGCGGCGCCTCTCTGGTCTTCAGCCACAAGCCCCATTATCATCGACTGCGAAAGCGGGCTGGCCATGTTCATGAGGAACGCCCGTAGCGTGTAGACGGTGCTCGCAGCGAGGTAGCTGGGAAAAAGCGGCGTGGCAAACATAAACACCGTAGAAGTAATTTGCAGAACGACGATGGCCGTGACCAAACCCAGTTTCTTAGCCAGGAACGGAGCCGCCAACGTAGCTATCCCAATAGCGAAGCTTGTGATTCCCAAGATTGGCCCGCTTACGGCGTCCGGGATGCCGTACCGCAAATTCAGCCACTCTGTCATAAGGGGAACAACCATCCCCGCGCCGAAAGCAATTATGGCGCTGGAAAGCACGTACTTTGTTAGGATGCTCCGTGACTCTTTGGGTGTGGGCTGGGTTGCGTTTGCTTGGGACTTTGGGTGTGTCGTGCGTTTGGATTCTTTGACTTTTATCAGGAACAGCAGCGAGAATAGGCTCGTGAGGCCGAGCAGGACGTACAAGAAGGCGTGGCCAGACTTGTTGGATAGCCCCAGCACTCCGAAGCTTCCTACGCCGTAAAGTATGACGGCGCCAACGCCGTACGCCATGCTTTGAGCGAACCCGAAAAGCGAAAATGCGCCGTTTCTCTGGGTGCACTCCACCTTCTCAGCCAGCCAGGCACCGCTTGACGCTGAGAACGCCGCTTCAGATACGCCCTCAAAAACTGCCGCAGCCAGCAGGATGGTGGTGTTTGTGGTTAAGGCGAAGACGGCAATTATGATGCCTGCTATGACGGTTCCTAAGATAAGCATGCTCTTTCTGCCGTACCTGTCCGCGGCTATGCCCAAGGGGACGCTGGCAGCGAAGGTTGAGATCCCCATGGCTGTGACGATGAGCCCCATGAAATCAATCGACAGCCCCTGCACGTTCGTGAGGAAGTATGATATGTCCGTGTAGAACATCCCGTAGGCAACGGCGGGAAGCACCCCTGAGTAGATGAGGTACTTAGCCTCTTTAGACAAGCCCCGGTACGCGTCGAACAACAGTTAACCTTCCAAACTTCCTTTGCCGCAGATTCAGTCTGCGACCCTGCTTTTAGCACGCAGAGGGTTTATGGTTTTTGCTGGATGCTTATTTAATTTTTGAACAAACCCAGCAAAAACTCTTGCCCCCAGCAGCCGATTTGAAAGCTGTTAAATACGACAATCGCAGCTTCAAAAGCGGAGATGCCCATGGGAAAACACACATGCACCTTCCACATCGTGGACGTGTTCGCCGAGGAGAAATACGCTGGAAACCAGCTTGCCGTCGTAACTGGGGCAAGCGCTCTCTCAGACGTGCAGATGCAAAAGATTGCTAACGAGATGCACTTCTCCGAAACAACCTTTATCCCATCCAGCAATATGCGAAAAGGCGGCTACGACGTACGGATATTCACGCCAAAAAAGGAGTTGCCGTTCGCTGGGCACCCGACTCTGGGCACAGCATACATCATTAAGCATTTCGTGGCGGCGGAAAAAGCTGAGGAAGTGCTTCTTAATCTGAAAGTGGGACAGATTCCCGTGCACTTCGAGGAGGCAGACGGAGGCGAGGTGGCATGGATGAGGCAGAACCCGCCGGTTTTCGGAAAAACGTTTGAGTTGCCACGGTTCGCGCGGCTGCTGGGGCTCGATGTCTCAGATTTCAACGAGAAGTTTCCTATTCAGGAAGTCTCCACGGGGTTACTCTTCATCGTCGTTCCCCTTAAAACGTTAAACGCCGTGAAACGAGCAACAGTAAACCAAGCTGTCCAAGCTGAGTTGGCGAAGGAAAGCATGGCGGGCATCCTGATTTTCTGTCCGGAACCCTATACAAAAGGGAACGATTTGAACGTGCGAGTGTTTGTGGATGCATATGGCATTCCTGAGGACCCAGCGACGGGTTCAGGCAATGGCTGCCTCGCAGGCTACTTGTCTCGGTATCAGTACTTTGGCCGCTCCGAAGTTGAAGCTAAGGTTGAGCAAGGATGCGAGATAAGGCGTCCGTCCCTACTTTACTTGAGGGCCAAAAACAACGACGGAAACATACGAGTCGAGGTCGGCGGCAAAGTCGTTCACATCGCCAAAGGCGAACTGCTCTAACTCCCTTATGGCTCGGTGCAACTCACGAAGTGACCTTCTCCAATATCGTTAAACTCGGGTCTCTTTTCGGCGCACGCAGCCTTGGCTCGCGGGCAACGGGAACGGAAGCGGCACCCCGATGGCGGAGTGATGGGGCTTGGCACTTCACCCTTCAAGCCTGCTTTGAAGTTCTTGATTTTAGGGTCAGGGATGGGCACTGCCTCGATGAGTGCCTGAGTGTAGGGGTGCATCGGATGGTTGAATAATTCGTCAGTGTCGGCTAACTCCACAATCTCGCCCAAGTACATCACGCCCACACGCTGGCTTACCTGCCTCACGGAGCTTAGGTCGTGAGATATGTACAGAAAAGACAAACCCATGGTCTTCTGCAGGTCGCCCAGCAAGTTAAGAATCTGCGCCCTGATTGAAACATCCAACGATGAAACGGGTTCGTCGGCGACTATGAACTCAGGCTCGACGGCGAGTGCACGGGCAATACAGATTCGCTGCCTCTGGCCACCACTGAATTCATGGGGGTACCGTTCAGCGTGGTACTCTTCTAAGCCCACCAATTGCAAAAGTTCGTAGACGCGGTCTTTCCACTTCTCCTTCGCAATATGCCTGTGAATACTGAAGGGTTCAGAGATGATGTCGTAGATGGTCATCCTCGGGTCTAAGGACCCGTAGGGGTTCTGGAAAATCATCTGCATCTTTCGCCTAAGCTTCAGCTTCCCCGCTTTGTCTGCCGACCTAAACTTTTCGAATATGTTTTCGCCATCAATGATGACTTCGCCTGAAGTGGGCTCAATCAAATTCAAGATAACCCGCGCCGCCGTGGTTTTTCCGCAGCCACTTTCCCCGACTAGCGCAAAGGTCTCCTGCTTGTTGATGTTGAAGCTGACGTCGTCCACAGCGTGAACTTGCCCCATCTGCTTCTTCGTCAGCACGCCCCGCGAGTAAATAGGGAAGTACTTAACAAGGTTCCGAACCTGAATGAAGCCTTGCGCAGTCACTTGGAACTCTCTCCCTTCAACGTGATGTTCTTCCACTCGTAACAAGCGACAAAATGATCCGCCTCAACCTCTTCAAGCACGGGCGGTGTTTCCTCGCACTTCTTCGTTGCAAACTCGCATCGGGGGTGGAAACGGCAGCCTGAGGGCGGCTCAATGAGGTTCGGAATGTTGCCCGGAATGATGCTTAGGGTTTTCTTTCGGTCAAGGCGGGGCACAGCAGCAAGCAACGAAGCCGTGTACGGGTGCCGAGGGTGCTCATAGAGGTCTTCGGTCTTGGCTATTTCGCAGGTGTTCCCCGCATACATAACGACAACTCGAGTAGTCATCTTGGCAATTATTCCCATGTCATGAGTAATCATCACTAGCGACATGCCCATCTTCTTCTTGAGGTCCTCGAGCAGATCCAGAACTTGAGCCTGAATAGTCACGTCCAAAGCCGTCGTAGGCTCGTCTGCAAATAGAAGCGTCGGTTGAAGAGCCAGCGCGCGCGCGATTGCCACCCGCTGCTTCATGCCCCCACTGAATTGGTGGGGGTACTCGCGCATTCGAAATTCCGCTTCAGGAATGCCTACGAGGTTCATGAGCTCAAGGATTTTCTTGTGGCTTTCCTCTTTAGACATCTTTTTCTCGTGAGCGGTAAGCACGTCTCTGAGCTGACGCTCCACATTGAAAACGGGGTTCAGCGAAGAAGAAGGATCCTGGAAGATGATGGCTACCTCCCGTCCACGCATCGATTGCATTTCCTTCTCACTCTTGGACAGCAGGTTCTCACCGTTAAACTCTATTTTTCCCTCCACAATCCTTCCGGGCTTAGGAACGATGCGGAGCACCGAGAGCGCTGTGACGGTTTTACCTGAACCCGACTCGCCGACAAGCCCCAACGACTCGCCTTTACGCACGTCAAACGTTATGCCATCGACGGCCTTCACGACGCCGGCTTCAGTGAAGAAGTACGTTTTTAATCCTTCAATTTTAAGCAGAGTTTCTGTCATGTTGTTCTTCTCCATCAGTCCCTAAGCCTCGGGTTAAGCGCGTCCGACAGCCCGTCTCCTAAGAGGTTAAAGCCGAAAACCGTTATCAGAATGGCAAGACCAGGGTAAAGTAACGCCCACCAGACTATTCGGGCGTCTGAGAAGTTGTTCTCAAGAATCTGCCCCCATGTCATCGTGTTGACATCTCCAAAGCCCAAGAAGCTCACACCTGCTTCCATCAGAATCGCATATGCGACTGTGAGGCTCGCCACAACGATTATAGATGAAAGGATGTTTGGCAATATGTGCCTGAAGATTATGCGCTTGTTGCTTGCGCCCAGAGCTTTTTCCGCCTCCACGAATTCAAGCTCCCTAACGCGTAGGAATTCGCCCCGTATCATTCTGGCGTCTCCGGGCCAGTTGAAAACGGCTAAAACTAAAACCACTATGGTTAAGCCAATGGGAATGCTAATTCCAAGAAAATTGATTGAGGAGCCCGCGCCTGCACCTAGTGTAAGAACCCTCACAAAGACCAAGATAAACAAGAGAGACGGGAATACAAGAAACACTTCGGTTATCCTCATTAGAACGTTGTCGACCCAGCCGCCGAAGTACCCAGCGATGGCGCCTACGATTATCGCAATAGCCATAGTGATCGCAGTCACGACAATACCGACGTAGAGCGCGTATTTTGTCCCGTGGAGTATGTCGCTTAAAACGTCAGTCCCTAGCACATCCGTGCCAAGGAGATAATGCGAGTTAGGAGGCGTGCGCACGTTATTATTATAGAACGGCGTCAACGCTTTCGGGTTAGGAAAAGCGGGATAAGGCGCAACAAAGTCCCCGATTATGCCCATAACAACCACAGCAATCACGATGATTAAGCCTACGACGCCTGTCTTGCTTCGTTTGAATCTTCGCCATGCAACTGCCCACTGGCTTGCTGACCTCCTTTTGCGTTCTGCGGTTGGTTTGTTGTCTCGACTCATGTATTTCACTACCTAATCCTGACCCGGGGGTCGATGTAGACGTAAACAATATCCATTATGAGGTTCGCGATGAGCGTCATCACCGTGATTATCATCGTTATTCCCATTATTGTGGGAAAATCCAGACCCAGCGTGGATGTCACGTATTGTCGTCCGAGACCCGGCCAGCTAAAAACGTATTCAGTCATCGGAGCGCCCGCAATCATGCCTCCGAGGGCTATTCCAAGAAAGGTAATAGCAGGAGTAATTGCGTTTCTAAGCGCGTAGCTGTATACGACCTTTCGTTCGCTGAGCCCACTAGCTCGTGCTGCCAGAACGTAGTCTGACCTCAGAATCTCCAGCATGTTTGCCCTAATCAAACGTATATTTTGGGCAAGCGAAACGTAGACGAGCACGGCTACAGGCAAGATCAGATGTGCAATTTGGTCGAAGAACGGATTTCCCCACCACACGAATCCTGCGGCGCCCTGCGAGCCTGCAGATGGGAGCCACCCCAGCGTGAAGGAGAATATTATGATAAGAATAATTCCAAACCAGAACGTCGGCATCGAAACGCCAAAGAGGGAAAATGAGGTTACGGTGACATCTTGCTTCGAGTAAGGTTTTCTTGCCGAATAAACAGCAATCGGAATTGAGATGGCAAAGGCAAGCAACAAGGAAACCAGTTGCAGTTCTATGGTTGGCCAAATTCTTGGCCCTAAGATTAAATTGACTGACTGTCCTCCGTAGAGCGACTTTCCGAAATTTAGCTGCAGGATGTTTGCTAGCCAAGTCAAGTATTGAACAGGTATCGGCTTGTCTAGTCCATAATACGTTTTTAACGCCTGAATCGTTGCTTCAGTTACGTTGGGTTTCCCGGCTTTGATGAGAGTAATGGGGTCCCCAGCAGCATACATCGTTATGAATGCAATGATGGAGATACCTATTGCCACAGGTATCATGTACAGGAGTCTTCTTACAATGTACCTGAACATTGGGCCCCCGAAGAATGCTCTTAGCCTGTGTTGCAAACCCCCGAAGAATGCTCTTAGTCCGTTTGGCAAACCTTGACCCTCTCTCGCTCACATGATTCAATCTCTAACGATGTTAATTGTACTTAAGGTTTTTCAAACTTTAGCCCTTACGGAAACGGGTTTATGTTTGCATCTGCTATGGCAGATTTTCAGGACTATGGCAAATTTAATATATGTATAGCTCTGAAAATAAGCAAGGAGTTTGGAGGAAAAATTGAAATGAGTTTCAACAAGAGAGTCTTGACAATACTTCTTATCGTAGCTTTAGCAGCTTCAATGCTAGCACCCTTGGCAGCAATGGTTAACGCCCAAAGCAGCAACTCGCTATTCAGTGTGACCATCATCGCCCCGGGCAACGCTAACCTCCTGAGGCGCCAGTGGTCACAAGTGTTTGCAAGCAACCTTCAGCAGCTGGGTATCAACGCCCAAGTCGTTTACTTAGGCTGGACAAGCGTCTACGATCGCGTCCTAACACCTACCCCTCAGTATGTCGGCAAAACCTATGACCAGAACGGATACGATATCCTCGCCCTCGGATGGACCCCTGGATTACTGCCTGAGCCGCGGCAAACCTATTATGGCGGAGACCCAGCGTTCTTCGCCCCGACAGGACAAAACTATTACCTCTGGAACAACGCCACTTCCAACGCGCTGCTCAATACCTTCATCACCTCCACGAACAGCACTGAGAAAGCAAGCGTGCTCAATCAGTGGCAACAAGTCTACTACGACGACGTGCCCGCGTCGCAAATCATGTACCAACAGGCTCCAGTCGTAGTTAACCCTGCCATAGGCAACTTGTACACGCCTGCCACGGGCGGAGGAGAAGGATGGCTCTACTTCAACGCACAACCATACCCACAATTGCTTACTCGCACCGACGGCAAGACCCAAATCACCTACTGCTCCACAGGCTCAATCGACGCGATCAATCCACCCGAATCCGACAGTTGGTATGACGTAATCGTCGATGTTCCAATTTTCGACGGCTTAGCCGAAACCTGGCCGACACTAAACGGTCTGAGTGACCTACAGACGCCTGCTTTGCTGACTTCTTGGAGCCATAGCACAGACGGCTTTACTTGGACCTTCAACTGCAGACAAGGCGTCACTTGGCAAGATAACCAGCCCTTCACAGCTGACGACGTTGTATTCTCAATGTGGGCACTGATGAACGGAGCAACTGGCTCACAGTATGTCGGCTATTACCAAAGCGTCTACGGCGACAACTGCAAGTTCACATACAGCAACGGCACATCTGTCACGCTCGGAAACGGAACCAGAATGGGAAGCATAACTGCAACTGACAAGAACACTGTCACAGCATCACTTCCAGTGGTAGCTAACGGAAAGCCGTACGGCTACTTCGAACCCTATCTGCTTTCCTTCGCCAACAACATCATACCCAAGCACATCTTTGAGTATATTGCACCCGCAGACTGGGCAAATACACCAATGAACACAGGGCAAGGATCTGTAACCGTCAACGGGGTTACCTACACGGGTCCAGTCGGCACAGGGCCATACAAGTGGGTAAGTTACGACGCAACTGCGCAAGTTGTCCACCTTCAGAAATTTGACAACTACTGGAACGCAAGCGGGCTGCAGCAAATGGGCTTATTCCAAATGAAAGACTACTACATCCGCTTCATCGCTGACAAAACCTCGGCTCTAGCAGCGCTGAAGAACGGCGAAGTGGACATGCTCGACTACAACTACCAGATGCAGACAGACATCCCAACAATCGGCTCATGGGGCAAAGTAATCAACCTTAACGGCGTAGGCAGACAAGAATTCGGCTACAACATGCAGCACCCAATCTTCGGCACAGGAGTGAATACACCACTAGGCAAATCAGACCCATCACGCGCCGCGGAAGCAGCCAGATACATACGCATAGCCTTTGACTACGCAGTTCCACGAAACCTCATCATACAAAACCTGCTCGCTGGCTATGGAACGCCTGGAGTAACGCCGATGTTACCCACGCAGCCTTTCTACGACAGCGCACTAACATCACGACCCTACGACCTCAACGAAGCCAAGTACTACCTGCAGTTAGCTGGTTATTCACCGCCAGGTGGAAGCTTGGGCAACGTTGTAAACCTAGCAGGAACCCTGAAGAACGCAGATGGATCTGCAAAGAACGGCACAGCAGTAAACTTACTCGTGACGACTGACAACTCAACGTTCCCAACCTCATTACAACAGATCGCAAACTCGACAACCGACGTAAACGGATTCTGGACCTTCACACAAAACCCAACCGCAGCTGGAACATACTACTATTATCTGCAAGACACCTCAGCAGGCCAATACCGGTACCTACAAAGCACCACCGTAGCTAGCAGCGCAACTCCAACGCCTACTGCAACTGCAGCTGCCACAGCAACACCAACCGCCACACCCGCCCCAACGACGACCGACTACACTCTAGTCTACGTAGCAGTAATTGTCGTAGTGATAATAGTCGTAATACTTGCTGTTGCCCTCATGATGAGAAGGAAACCCAAACAGGCACCGTCACCGACGGCGCCTGCTACGTAATTTCCCCTTTTCCTTTTTTTGTTCTCTAAAACCCCACCAAAGCCACAAGCAACGACTCAACAAACAAAACCAGCGCCAATATAATGTATTTGTTGGCCTTTTTTTCGCCTCGTCGCAGCTTCTCCATCGACCATGGCTCGTCAGCAGTTTTTAAGATTTGCTCCCGGGCCTTATTAGGCAGAAGTGATCCCGAAAAAGCAAGCGCCCCACCAACCAAAAAGGCCGCACCTGTCTCCAGAAATGTTATCTTAGAAAAATAACCTGAAACAATAAGGTTCCCCCAGCCAAAACCGGACACCCCAAGAACAGCAAACAACACGCCGTTTACAGCCCATACAACCAAGTTTCCCTTCAGAAACCAAACTAACTGCATTTGCAGAGCAGGCCGCGTCATGTTCCTCACGTTTATAGCGGCTTTCCCCGCTTTATATTCCTCTCTGAAGTGCACACTATTTTAGCCAAAGCCCAAGACGCGGAGCCTGCAAGCTTGCCATTCTTATTTTACGAGCAAAATAGGAACCGTTGCATGATGCAGAACGTGGTCGCTCACGCCGCCGACCAAGCCTCTAAAGGCGCCGTGACCTCCGCCGGTCATAACGATGAGGTCGACTCCAGTTTGTTCGGCGCTTTGAATAATCATTTTTGCCGGGTCACCCGCAATCAACTTCTGCTCCACTTGTGTGCCCTCAAAGGCTGATGACGCGCGCTGGATAATTTGGAGGCCAACTTGCATGATTTCGGGTCTCAGCTTCAATAGGGATTTTTCCTGAACATGAAGCAAAACCGATGTGGCACCAGCAGTCTTGGCTATTTGGCTGGCGACCTGCAAGGCTTTGCCCTCTTTCGCTGAACCGTCTACGGGCACTAAAAGTTTCTTCACGTCGTTCTTCTTGCGGACAACCATGACTATTGTTTTGGCACCCATGGACACTTTTTTCGCGACGCCGCCCAAGTGAAGATCAAGGCCAGCTTCTTCTTCGCCGCTGCTGTTGCCCATGATGACGAGGTTGTAGTGGCCTGATTCGACCTCCGTGATTATGGCTTCCGCAATGTCCTTTCCGTCTATAAGTTTCTTCGTAGCGGATACACCTGCTTCGGCAAACATGGAAATACCCTCAGCAAGCAGGGTTTGACCTTTGTCCCAGTACTGTTCGGTTACTTCGTTGATTACTTCGTCAGGAAAGATGCTTCGCCGAGTTTGGGGGAGGTTGACTTCGCGGGGAATCTGCCCTGTAGTCATAGGCTCAAAACTTTCGCGGGGAATGTAAACCTCGTCTCCGAAGGCCATTAACTCGTTTCGGATAACATGCATCAAGGTGACTTTGGACTCGAACAGTTTGGAGATGAAGACGGCCATCTCCTGCGCGATTTTAGACTGGAGGGAGCCGTCAACTGGCACGAGGATTTTCTGGAAAATCTCCATCTTAAATCTCCCAGTTCTAACTTGATTTACGTGTCTAATTAATTGTTCGCAAAACAACCGCATTCAACGCCAAACTCAACGGCTGCCAATGTTATTTGGGCAGGCAGTCTCCAGGGAAGCTTCGGCAGAGATGGATTTCATAAGCTAAAACGCCAGCCTTTACCGCAGGATCTTCATCCATTATCTTCTTCGTTTCTTCCGGGCTGGCATTGAAAATCCGGAGACCTCGCACATCTTTCCCATCGACAACGGGGCACACGATAGAGAGTTTGCCTTCTGCGCGCAGGACGAAGTTTCGTCGGCCGTGTTCCCACACGATTCTCTCAGCTCCAGGCTCGTCTCTTTTAGGTCCTTTTTTTAAGATGACTATGCAGTAGCTCTTCGTCTGGGCTAAACATTTCCCGCATAAACTCGTCGCTAATGGTCATGCAATTCCTCCCTCAGCAGGTGGCACAGCTTATTTGAAATATGAACTGTTTCCTAATTAGCTGTTCCCTATTTTATAACAGCAGGTTGAATCCGGCGTGGTTGCTGTTTCAATGCTGGCAGCATTGCTAGCTGTATTGGCCGATTGGCGATCCGAATCCTTGAACATATTACACAAACTGCAGGGGTTACACTGACAGTTAAAAACCATTGCAAAGAATCAATTTCAAAAAAGGCGTCTGTTCAAACCTAAATTCACAATTCACAAAACTTAAGAACAGCCAAACTGCAACCTTGACAGTTGGAGAGAAATAAGAATAATGAATAAACGATACATAATATACAAACTGAACAGCTACACACCGAATTTTCCACCCCCACCGCCGCCGCCCAAGAAATCGCACGGACTCCTCATTGCCGCCGTTGTGGTTCTCATCGCTGTCCTGATGATCCCAACGATACTTTACTACTCTGGAATGTTGGCCTTCATGTTCAAACCTAATCCTAACCCGAACGTGACGCCTAATCCTTCGCCCTACAACACGAACTCGCCATTCTCGACACCGACGCCAGAAAGGACCCTGCCTCCCTCCACTGTGACTCAAAACCATTTCACTGTCCAAACAGGACAAAAGACGCAAACCGCAACCCAGACCATAGGCGCCTCAGGAGGAAACATCCAGGTAACTGACAGCTCAAACCCCATTAACGGATTGAAAATTGAGGTCCCAGAGGCAGCGACGAAAGACCCCGTCCAGTTCCAAGTCAGTTACTCAACAGTCTCAAACATAAACGGCCTGCCCCAAGGCTCCTCGATTGCCAGCAAGATGATTTCCATAGAAACGTCAGGGTCAGCAAACTTTAACAAGTATAAGATGTTCGACAAACCCGTTAAAGTGACTTTGCCCTACGACGCAAGCGTGCCAAACGACGGTAACCCCGTGGAATTCTACTGGTACGACTCCCAAACCGGCAAGCTCGACTCAGCTGGCTTCCTCAGCGAAGACCTAAACGCTCATACCATAACCTTCCTCTCAGGCTCCTTCTCTGATTTTGTTGCCATTCGAACCATGCTTAATATCACAGGATCAACGCTGGGACTCGACGTCCCCGTAGATACAGGATTCCGACCCGCAACCGACGGATGGTTCATACCTAACTACGGCTCTTACCTAGAGATCAACCCTAACTGGTCGACGAAAGGTGGCATGTGCTTGGGCATGGTCAGCTTCGCAAAATGGTACTACACGTACGAGGGCACAGGCTTGCACAGCAAGTACATCCAGGGCAACCCGACCGAGTGGCGCGACGACGCAACCGCAATTCAGCTGGCGGCAAGAGCACACTTGGCAACGTCTGGCATTTGGAATTCGCTGACGACAGAAGAGCAGGGCTGGGCAGTAGCAAACGCAAGAGAGGTGGCACTAAGCTGGATAGCAGGCATGATGGTGACTGGCGAGCCTCAACTCATAGGACTAAAAACCATACAGGTTAATGGGCAATGGGCAGCTGGCGGACATGCAATTTTGACTTACGCATATGACAATGGAGTCTTCGAGATTTATGATCCTAACTACCCGGGCTCGTCGCCAGGCGACACAATGCGTGAAATCCCCTTCACTTACAGCCACGGCTTCAACCAAACCTACATTTCAGGATTAAATAGGGACAGTACCGACGCCTTTAACGTCTTCTACCACGCAGGCTCCAAGCTGTCTGCGACACCAGACGACTACAAAGGACTTTACGATTCAGCGCAAAACGGCTTCTCCGATAATAGCCTCTTTCCCACTGTAACCCTCACGGACGTGAACACATCCCCAGCAGGAACGACTCCAGTCGACACCGATAGTGACGGCGTCCGAGACACAACGCAAGCAACAGCCACCATCTCAGGAACAATCACCGGAGGCTTAGAACCGCTGAATTCAACTCTAATATACGTGGACAACCAGCAGTACACCGCCGACGTGGTAGATGGCGCATTCACGAGAGAAGTCCCGCTGATGGCTGGATACAACGACGTTGTCATACTAGCAACCGACCAAGACACGTTCTCTAACTGGGCAGGCTACCTAAGAGACACTGTAAAGAGCACAGCGAGCCCCGCCGCCATGACAGTCACGCTGACATGGGACCAAGACCAAAGCGACGTGGACCTTCACGTCTTAGAGCCGGGAACAGATGGTCGTCACATCTACTGGAGCAACACGGGAGGCGGAGACAACTATCCGTATTTGGACATGGACAATACATACGGTTTCGGTCCAGAACACTATTACGCAACAGAGGGGATGACGCTTCCAAGCTCGACTTCGCTTTATGGAAGCTACCAAATTCGGGTAGAATACTATGCAGACCACAGCGGCGCAGACACCCCGCAGACTATCACGTGGCACCTCAACGTGAGGTACTTGGCTTTCAAGGATGTTGGCACGGGCAACGAATTCTGGGTCGAAGAATCCAGAAGCGGAGCACTGTCGACGCCGGAGAGTTCAGGCACGGGCGACTTTTCCAGCAGTGGACCTGCATGGACCGACGCCTGGGCGATTAACTACGCGGCGCCTAACCCAGCAGACTACGGAATCGCACCGCCACCGCAAAACGTCTTCCCCACGAATCCTTAGCAGCAAAGAGCCACTGGTGATTCAGTTGGATCCCGTGGCTAACCCGTTTTTTTTCTGAAAAGAGTTAGTTCTGAGGTTTGGTCTGATTAGAAGAGGTGGCGATACAATAAAATAAAGAGAGGTGGTTTTAGTTTTGGTCTACTAGGTGTGCCGTTCCGTCTGGGCAGTAGACTTTTTCTCCTCTGTGGACCGTTTGGTAACGTTTTACGCAGGGATGGAGCATTTCGCATCCGTCGCAATCTCGGCTCAGCATTCTTTCACCTCGATTTCAACTTCGCGTTTGAGACTTGCGTTGTTTGCGCTGCTGAGCTTTATAATGATTTGTAACATAGAGGTATAGCTGTGGCTGATAGTAGAGGGTTTTTTGATGGGAAAAACGCGTTCAGGGTTGGGTATTGATGAAGGTTTTTGCGGCGAGAAACCAATGAGGATAAAAGCTTGTAGTCGTTAGCTTTTGGGATTCGTGATGGAGAAATTTACGCTTCAAAACGTTCCCGATGCATCGCTTAAGCGTTCTATGCGTGATATGTTCTTGGATTTGGTCGACATCACGATGGAGGGGGCAGGCAAAGGCTGTTTGAAAGCAGTACCGACGAATTATGGGCATGTTTTCTTCTGGTATGGCTACTTGAACAAGAAAGCCTTGATAAAGCACTATCCAGCCTACGTCCCCAAAGAAAAAGTTAAAGAGCTAAAGAAGATCAAGAAAAGTGACTCCACGCAGAATCTGCAAGACCAGATAAGCGATTTCTTGTTCTCCTTGGTGCGGGACCATCCTGAAGTCATCGGTGAGGGCCTCGCCCAAGTCCACCTTGCCATTCTCACGCCAAGGCTCAAAGACGCAATGGTCGCCGACGCCGCAAAAGCACTGAAAACCTGTTCAATCCGCCTTGAGAAGCTTGACGTTTTCACACGCAAGAACCTTTGCAAGAAAGCAAGCAGAACCGTGGAGGAGATTCAAGCCAGCTTCGATACAATCGACTACATCACAGACAAAGATGTGGCGAAGTATGGCGACGAATACTTCTGGGATGATGAGTGTGGCTATTTTGAGCTAGCACATCGAAGGCTGGGGTGCGAGGTGCAGGTTGGTGTGCATTTCAACGGCGACGAAACTCTAGGCCAACTGGTTGAGCGCATTGATAGAGTAATAACGCCTATCAAGGCTGAGTTAGACCCGATGTTCCGTTTTGGCAAGAGCCAATGGCCATTTTAGGTTAGCGTTTGCAGGGTTTTGGTTGAGTTTGTAGCGGCAGTAAGCAAGGTAATGCGCCTCCTTATTGCAACCTTCAGCCTCAAAGTGGTCTGACAATTGGATTGGTAGCAGGAAAGGGTCTTTTTTGTGCGATCAATGGTTTTGCCATTTTGCGATCAATGGAAAAGAACCCTGTTTCTGAGGTTGAGGCAAGTTGCTTTGGGTTAAAGCAGTTTTTTGGCGATTGTTCTGCCATTGATCGCGATTGATCGCCATTGATCGGAATTTTCAAAATTCATCGTCCCGAGGGGGTTGGTTGCGGATTTTTGAAAGCGCACAATGGTTGTTGCGTTTGTGCGCACAATGGGGAAAATCATGTTTCTGGGTTAGAGGCAGTTTGCTTTGGGTTAATGCAACTGTTTGGCATTGTACGAGCCATTGTGCAGCATTGTGCGCGATTGTGCAAAATTCTTGTTCAGGGATGTGCAGAAGGTGAGGTTTGGCGGTTTCGCTTTGTGGGTGGAACTTTTCAGCGAAGCGGTGAGGTCGGGAACTGAAATTTATAGTTATAACTATTGGCAGGCGCTTAGTTATAACTATTGATTTCCGATACATGGATTCTGCATGGTTTCTGCCAAGTATAGTTATAACTATTGGTGTAGGTTGCTGAGGTTCCTGATGTGTGGGCTAGAGGATTGGCGCAGACAGATCGTGAAATCTATCTCTTGGCTCACGTCGCCGGAGACAAGTTTTTTTCGATCAATGGTTCTTGCCATTGATGAATAATGGGGAAATCTCGTGTTCTGGGTTTGAGGCTGGTTGGTTTTGTTGAATCGGTTGTTTTCGCGGTTGATGGCGTCATTGATACCATTGATGAAAAAATCAATCCCGTTGATGAAAAATTCACTTCTGAAAAGAGTCGGGAGGAGTGGCTGGCAAACATCCCTTTGCTCCATTTGGCACAGCAGGAAAACCGGCGATCTTAACTCGGGACAAATTCACCCAGAAAACGTTTAAATTCCGTCAAAAGCAGCATATGTAAACAGAGCCTTACGTGGGCCCGTAGCTCAGCTAGGTAGAGCGCCAGACTCATAATCTGTTGATCACTGGTTCAAATCCGGTCGGGCCCACCAATTAAACTTACACTATAAGGATTTTAGCTCGGCGACTTTTTTGGTTTTGTCAGTCTAGTTTTTACGTAGCCAAGCACATCGGGTGTGAAAATGGAAAGGGCGGCTAAGGTGAAGTTTATGGGAAAAACGCCCGCGAATTCGAATAGGTTGCTTCCGTATGGTCCTATGATAATAAGTAAGTACCCGATGAATTGGAAAGCTGACCAAGCACCTGTTTCGATGAAAGCTCCAACAAGCCTGCGAAAATATTTGCTCCGTCGAGTGAGGGGAGCACCCGAATATCCTTCGAAGAAGACCTCGCCCGCGACGCCGCCTGCGCCGCCGGGAAAGAACGAGTTAACGAGCAATTTCTCTAAGAAGTTGCCTGGAATATAGTATCCAATCCAGAACCCCGGGAAATTCAAGAAGGGGATGGCGACGCTCTTGGTGGCAAACCTGTAGGCTACGGGGATGGCGTAGATTATGGCGCCTGCTATCTGCCAGAGCCAGAACCGCCTGCTCCTTAACGTTGCTGTGACGGCACCGCGTAGGGTCATGACTGCAAGGGTGCAGATTAAACATTAAAAGCATTGCTTAAAAACTGCAGCAAGAGATGTGATAAACGGAAGTTCTGCCTTATTTTTTCGTTTGGCTGACTAGTTGGGCGACTTGGGCACCTAGCTCTTCGCAAGCCTTGAGGTCGTGCGGTTTAGGTTCGCCTTGAGCGGCTACGCCGTAGTGCTGCATTTCCGCGTTTCCCTGCACAATCATGCCGTGGATAAGCATGGCTTGTATGATACTTAGGAGCGTGGTTTCGGCGCCTGAGCCGTGCCGGCACTGCTGGTGAAGGCTGCGCCGACTTTGCCTGTCATTTGCGTATGCACCTCGATTGAGTCGTCAATTATGTGCTTGAGTTTGGAGGACATCTGTCCAAAGTAGGTTGGCGAACCCATAATTATGCCGTCGGCCTTCTGAAACTCCTGCAGCGTCACAGCTTCTGCTCGTTTCAACGTGACTTTAGCGCCTACCGTTTCCGCGCCGCGGGCAACCGATTGAGCCATCTTTTCAGTATGCCCCGTTTTCGAGTCATAAACAATCAGAATTTTCATTACTTTCCCGCTTAAAAGGAAAGGCTGTTTGGCTATTTAGGCTTGCGCCGCCGACAGGGTACTGGGTTTTCTCTTAAAAAGCTTCTTTAGAACCGCAAGACCCTCGGACCCGCCGATGGCTTCTACGGCGATTGCGTTTTTGTCGCATTCGATATAGCATTCCATGCACTTGGTGCACCGGGCAAGGGAGCCGTTGCCCAGCAGGTTTATGCCTTGAGGGCAGACGCGTTCACATTTTTTCGCGTCCTCCAGGCGGCAGGCGCCGCAGTAGCCTAGGCGGTAGTCTTCGCAGGTTTGGGGGCATGCTTTCATGATGCAGCTTTCAGCCTGCACTTTTGGCTTAAACAGTGGGCTGAATGAGCCTGCCACGTTTAGGGTAGCCCCGACGGGGCAGATTTTGCGGCACCAAAACCGCTTCTCCCGCAGGCTTACCAGAACCGCCGCCAAAGGAATGGCGAAGAGCTCCAAAATGATGGGCATCATCGTGCCCGTGAGGAAGGTCCAGGCTTTGAGGTGGAACATGCCGCGGGTGGATATGCCTATTGGGCAAACGGCGCAGAACACAGGAAAACGAAGCACCGCGGAGCCCGCTAAAGAAGCGAGAAGTATGCCGTTGGCGGCTGCGCCGCCAAATCGGTTGCTTAAAAGTCGCGTCACGGGGCATGCTGGGCACGCAGAGGCAGTAAGAGTTGAAGCTTTTCTGGCTGCTTCTTTTTCCTTGCTTCGACGCAGACGCTCCTCGCGTTTGGCCTCAATGCCTCGCATGAAAGTCGCTACGAACCTGTCGAACCCATCTATGATAGTGCCAAGGGGGCAGACCCAGCCGCAGAAGACGTTCCCCAGTAGAAAAATCGGAACTAGAAACAGGACTAGCGCCATCACCGTGGGTAACAGGTGTAGCAGGTCCACTTGGCCAGTCGCGAGGGTTTGAAGCCCGCCGAACGGATCAAGAAGCCAAGCCCCCGGACCGATTTGCCCGTAGGCGTAGGTCCACACAGAGCAAGGAGACTGCCCATACGGCAACGCCAGAAGCGGCTTGCCTAGTCCGCCGCCAAACAGGCTGTAAACGTAGTGGTCAGGAGCACCCGCCAAATAGATGAAAGGGGAAACAAAGAACAAAAGAAACGCGAGTTTGGTTGCCCATCGAGCATAGCGTATAATTCTTTTGCGGTTAAATCTCTTTTTGCTCAACCCGTTCCCCAAGCTGCGATGCATAGGCGAAGCAACGCCATGCAGTCAATGAATTATGGAAGCGTATATTAGAAATACCTTTTCCCCGCAAATTCTCAGAGGCTAAATTCTCAATTCAATGAGGATCTATTCGCTAACGCACTTGAAAATCCTTGTCTCGGTTCTCCAAGTTACACATTTAAAATTCCCTTCATTGCCTGAATTTAACAAGTAGGTGCTGTACTAGAAAATGTTAAATCCATAACCACACAATGAACTCCTTTCACAGAGTAAAAGTTATGATACGTCGAAAAAATCCGCGTTTCAACAGAAATTCTGGAATCGTTGTTGCAGTCATAATCATAATGTTAATTGCCATAGTGGTAACAGTTCTTACGCAAACTCCCAAGCAACCTTCCAAGCCGACAAATGGCGACGGCCTTAAGGTTGGCGACACGTTTACTTACAAACTAACTGGCTCCACAGTTTTAGGTGGCCCAGGTGCAGTGATTCCAGAAGAAATCTGGCAATATAACGAGACAGCCTATTATCAAGTGACCGTGACGTCAATAAATGGCACACAAGTCTTGCTTAGCACACTCTGGCAATTTAATAATGGAACTCAAATTACAAGGCCGCAAATAGTTGACTTGTCAAATGGCGCGAAAGCTGATCCAAACGGATTCTGGGCTCTTTACTCATCAAACCTCAACGTAAAAAACCTACTTCACCCAAAGGGAACTGATGGACTCATAGTTAACAGCACAGACACCCAAAAATTTGCTGATTCTAGCAGGGCAAGAAACTATTGGTCAACCGAAAGCCAGTTTGTCGACGCTAACGACACAACAGGCAACACGATGCGCAACGTCTTTGTGGGCGTCTACTTCGATAAACAAACAGGAATGCTTGATAAATTAATCCACATTGAGTTTTTTACTAACCCTGAGATTGAACTCATCATCACTTGGGAGCTTACTAGCTCAAGTGTTTGGGCTGTTCAATAAACGATTTCTCTCAGAGGTTTAGTTTCTTCCCCGCCAATATGGTAGCGGTCTGAGGCTTCATGAAAAAAGTGCATGGGGCAAAATCGCAGAGTTTATTGTCTGGTTGGGCTGTAAGGTCCGACAGTGAGGCGTTCGGCGCCGTCACGGGTTATTAGGACGGTGTCTTCGATGCGTACGCCTCCGTAGCCTGGAATGTATATGCCTGGTTCATCGGTTACGACGTAGCCCGCTGTCAGCTTTTCCTTGCTTGTCGCGCCCATTGAAGGCGGCTCATGCACCTCTAAGCCGACTCCATGGCCCAACCTGTGAACGAAGTACTCACCGAACCCCGCATCTACGATGACGTTTCTCGCTACAGCATCTAGGTCTGCAACGGGCATGCCTGGTTTCATGGCTTCGAAGGCTTTTTGCTGGGCGGCTTTGACGGTGTCGTAGATTTGCGTTTGTCTCTCGGTGGGTTTGCCTGCGACGAAGGTGCGGGTCATGTCAGAGCAGTAGTATTCGGAAGTGGCGCCTATATCTACGACGACAAAGTCGCCGTCGCGAATTTCTCTGCCTGTGCAGCCCCCGTGTGGAAATGCCGAGCATGCACCTGAAGCTACTATGCTTTCGAAGGCGGTTGGGCCTGCGCCGCGGCTGCGCATAGCGTACTCGATTTCCGCTGCTACCTCGTACTCGCAAACCCCTGGCTCAACAGCCTCGTAGGCGGCTTTCATGCCTTCGCTGGTGAGTTCAGCAGCTTTGCGCATAAGTTCGATTTCTCGGTGGTCCTTGACGACACGAAGAGCCTCGACGTAGTTGTTGGTTAGTTTGAGTTTGCTCTTTCCTTTCAGAGCCTTGGATAGCATCCGCCAGCCCGTGACGCCCAAGTTGTCGACTGCAAGTTTCCGGATTTTGCAGCCTATGGCATGTGTAGCGATTTTTTGCAGAAGGTTTTCGTCGGCGCGAACCAGCTGAACGCCAAAGCCTTTGCCCATTGCTTTGGCTTGTTCGTAATTGACGCCATAAACGTAGACTGTGGGCTGACCGTCAGCGGGGACAAGGAGTGAGGATGCACCTGGGAAACCTAGGAAGTAGAGCAGGTTGGCGCTGTTGAAGAGGAGGTAGCCGTCGAAGCCCGCCTTTTCAAAAGCGGTTAGTTTGAGTTTTTCGATTCGCGTCAACGAAGACACCTACAAGAGGGTAGAGCGCCGTTTCCCGTTAAAGCTTTTGCCCGGCTTTTCAAGCCGCAACAAGGCATTTACCAGTTTTCCTGTCTTAAAACAAGTGAAGAAGGGAAAGAAGAAATCCCTTGTGGGTTTACTGCTGTTTCTTTTCTTGGAACAGTTTCTTGATGGCGCTTATGCGTGCCTTCTGGGCAAGCACATCGCTCGTGACGACTGTGAGCGCTTCTTCGGGGCACCATTTGACGCATTGGGGCCCGTCTGTTTTTTCCTTGCAAAGGTCGCAGGTGTACACTGTCTTGGTCTCGGGATGCAGCATCATGGCGCCGTAGTCGCAGGCTTCGATGCACCAGCCGCAGCCGTTGCATTTGTCCTTGTCAATCATGATGGTGCCTGTTTCATCCGATTGTGTAAGTGCGTCGCGTGGGCAGGCGGCTACGCAGGCGGGTTCCTCGCAAAGTCTGCAGGCAACTGCCATGTTAACGACTTGGTTTTGGCGTACGACGCGTATGCGGCTCTTAATGGGGTTGAAGGCTTTTTCCTTGGTGTACGAGCAGGCGTATTCGCAGATTTGGCAGCCTACGCATTTGTCGGGGTCGCATGAGACGAATTTTCTTTCGTGTATTTTAACCATGTTTTAAGCCTCCTGTTTCGATTCGACTATGCCAGATAGGTCGTCCATTCCCAGTTGCTTGAGCTTGGTTGATGGTGGTACGCCTTCGAGCGTCCAGCCTCTGCTTTCGTAGTAATCGTCTAGTAGTAAGTCGAGTTCGTCTTGGGTGACGACTGCTCCTTTTACGGGTCCGTCGTCAGGGATGGGTTCATTCATGACCTTCCATGGGAGTGTGTCGTCTTTGCGGCTTTTGCCCTCGCGAATGTTGATGAGCCTTGCGAGCGTGTTTATTCTTTCACCTGCTGCGGCGAGTTCTTCTGGTGCAATGTCATAGCCTGTGGCTAGGTTGTAGATTTTAGCCATGTCTTGTGTTTCCTTGTAGAGTGTGCCGCGGGCGTTTTTGCATATCATGATTGAGTCAAGCAATGCGTAGGTGTCTTCGAGGTCTTTGACGATTTTGCCTCTGCCTTTTTCGGCTTTTAACCGGTCCACTTTGCCCTTGAGGTCCACTGCATATGCATTGCTTCGATTTTGGTCGGCGCCGCGGAATGAAACCGCTGAGGCTAAGGCTGCGGTCTTGAGGCATCGCAGGTCGTAGCCTGTGACTTCTAAGCCTTTGATTTGCTGAGCAAGCTTATCTGAACCTTTGCCAATCTTTTCGGCTGCTGCCTTTACGCCGTCTGCAAGCATGTCTCCGATACCTTCGCGTTTACCCATTTTCTCCAAGAGCTGCAGAAGGGCTTCTGCATTGCCGAAGTGGGCGTCGATTCCGGTCAAGTCATCGTGAGTTAGAATGCCTTTTTCGTGGCAGTCCATAACGAAACCAACGGTTACACCTGCACTTTGGGCGTCCATGCCGTAGAAGTTACAGAGTTCTGCAGCCTTAATTATCGCATCAAGTTTGCTTACGCCTGTGTAGGGTCCCATAGCCCATAGGGATTCGTACTCGATTCTTGCCATGGTTCCTTTGTACGCGCCGTCTCGGATGACTGCTTCGTGTTCGCATCGCATGGGACAGGAGCTGCAGGCGATTATTTTGGCTACGTACCTTTCGTTTACTGCTTCGCCGCTTACGCTCGCCGCGTCCTCAAAGTGCGCGTTGCGGTAGTTGCGGGTTGGCATACAAAATTGATCGTTATTAATTAGAATGTTCTCGACGGTGCCCAGCGTGCGGTACTTCTGTGTAGCGGGGCCTTTCATACGTTCGTGGTATTCACGAACTAAGTCCATGAACTCGTCGGGTTTAGCTGGGACGATGTCGCGTGTTCCGCGAACGGCAATAGCTTTGAGATTCTTGCTGCCCATAACGCCGCCCAGGCCGGTTCGTCCTGCCGCTCGGGTTTTCTCGTTGATTATGCATGCGATTTTGCTGAGTTTCTCCCCTGCTAAGCCGATGCTGGCTACGCGGATGTAGTAGTCTCCTATTTCGTCTTTGATGGTGTCCTCGGTTTCGCTAGGGGATTTGCCCATCAAGTGAGCGGCGTCTAACAGTTGGACTGAGTCGTCGTCTATCCACAGGAAGACTGGCCTGTCTGACTTGCCCGTTAAGATGACTGCGTCGTAGCCTGCGCGCTTCAGTTCCGCGCCGAATGTGCCGTGTGAAACGGCTTCGCCTACGCCGCCTGTTGCAGGTGATTTGGAGATGAAGGCGTGTCCGTTTCCGCCCGTTGGGAACATTGTGCCTGAGATTGGCCCCAATGCGAGGACAAGCGGGTTGTCTGCGCTGTAGGCGTCGACGCCTGCCTTGGAGTTGGCAAGCCAAAATCTCATGCCTAAACCTATGCCACCGATGTACTTCTTAGCGAAGTCTTCGTTGAGCTTTTCCGTGCGGGTTTTGCCTGTGGTTAAGTCAACGTACAGAACTCTTCCTGCGTAACCGTTCAAATTTGTATCCTCCAAACGATTATGCAGCTACTAAGCTGTTAAAAACTATATTAAGTTAATGCTGCGCCCATGGTTTTTCCCATGGTTCACCCAAAGTCGTCCCAAAGCCGTTTTTCGCTCTTTGAATGGACGGATTTTGATGGAGAAGAGAAAAGGAATATCAGAATCAACCGCACCATAACAAACAGGAAGCCGTAACAGGAAGTTGCAGGCGGATGAAGGTTAAAGTTCACTATCTTGGCATGGTCAAGACGTACACTAACAGGGGTCAAGAAGACATGGAACTAAACGAAGCTTCCATCTTGTCTGACTTGCTAGACAAGATCGCACAAAGCTTCGGCAAGCCCTTCAATGCGGAAGTCTACGACCCCGGCAAACGCGAAGTCAAAACCATGTTCACAGTAATGGTCAACGGCGTTATCATGGGACAGCTTAACGGCGTGGACACGAAACTAAAAGACGGCGACAGCGTGATAATCATGCCTCTCATGACGGGCGGATAAATGGGCTGTTAAGGGAACAGTCTTTCTACATAGATTATTTGCGTTTTGCTGGGATAAGGTCGCATTTGTGCGGTCAATGGTTCTTGCGTTTGTGGGACAATGGAGAAAACTGTGTTTCTGGGTTAGAGGCAGTTTGCTTTGGGTTAAAGCAGTTTTTTAGCGTTTGTTCAGCCATTGTTCGCGATTGTTCGCCATTGATCGGAATGCCCAAAACTTATCTTATTGAGGATTTGCAGAAAAGTGAGCGGCGTGAAAAGGTGAGAAGGGGAACTAGATTATCGCCCGAAAAAATCAGGGTTTTCGTAATCCATTTTAAGTTTGTTTGGAAGTTTATTTTGTGTCAACATTTTCCGACTATCTGCATAACCTGCATTGAGAATGTACGCAGCGGCTCGCTGCGAGTCAACCGTGGCTGAAACTATTTATCTGAACGGCGGGATATTTGGTAAACGTGATTTGTTATGATAAAAAGAATCTCGTTAATCACAGTGGTCGTAAAGGACCAAGACGAAGCTTTGAAGTGGTATACCGAGAAACTCGGGTTTGAAAAGCGAATGGACCAGAAGATGGGTAAAGACTTCAGATGGGTAAGCGTTGGGCTCCCAGAGCAAAAGCACCTGGAAATTACGCTGGCTAACTGGAGATGGTACGGCGACCGCAACAAAGACCAGATAGGCACGAATACAGTCGTCGTGCTTGAAACGTCTAACTGCAAGGAAGACTACGAAACCTTGAAGGCGAAAGGAGTCAAATTCACTTGCGCGCCAGAAGATGCCCCTTATGGCATCTCAGCCGTTTTCGTCGACTTATACGGCAACCCGTATAACATCGTCGAACGAAAAGCGCCGACCTAAATAACAGTGAGTACGTGAATGTTCGAAGTATACCATCCTCGTACGCTGTCGAAGAAGCGAGAAGCTACATCAGCTCTTTCTTTCAAAAAACAAAAGATCCAAAACATCTGAACTTTGCCATGGCTAAACAAAATGATAAGCGCTTAGAAGCGCTTGGGGTTTTACTTGGAAGATTTGGCTTCTGCAGCGGTCTGGAACAGGTTTCGCACCGCTTTCTGTCTGCTCTTCTGTGCTAGGACTTCGGCTGTCACGAATGTCAATGCTTCTTCGGGGCACCATTTGACGCATTGGGGTTCTTTTTCGGGGTTGTCGGTGCAGCTGTTGCATGTGAATACGACTTTTTTTTCGGGGTGCATGTTCATGGCGCCGAATTGGCAGGCTGCGATGCACCATCCGCATCCGTTGCATGCTGATTCGTCGACGCGGATTATGCCCGTGCCCTCTTCCTGTGACAGAGCTTCTTTGGGGCATGCAGCTACGCAGGCGGGGTCTTCGCAGTGTCTGCATGTGATGGCCATGTTGACGAGGGGTCCCATGCGCATAGCGCGGATTCTGCTTTTGGTTGGGTTGTACGTTTTTTCGTTAACCATGCTGCAGGCGTATTCGCAGACGCAGCATCCGATGCATTTCTCGGGGTCAGCGGACACGAATTTTCGGTCTTGTGGGCGTACCATGTTAGGCCACTCCTTGAACGATGCTGGCGTATTGACCAAGTCCAAGTGCCTTTAGCTGATCAACTGTGGGGATGCCTTCGGGGGTCCAGCCGCGCGCTTTGTAGTAGTCGTCTAGGCCTACGTTCATTTCTGCGTCGTTAACGCACATGCCCTTCGCTGGGCCTTCGTCGGGAACTGGGACGTTCTTTATTTTCCATGGAACTGTGTCGTATTTTCGGGTGCCTTTGCCTTCTCGGATGTTGAATAGTCTGGCGAGGTTTTCGATCCTGTCGCCGTCTTGAGTCATCTCTTCGACTGTTATGGGTATGCCTGTTGCGAGTGTGTAGTAGTTGGCGAGGTCTTTCCAGCCGTCGTAGTATGTGCCTCTGCTGAATTTGCAGACGATGAGCGAGTCGATGATGTTGTACATCTTGCTTTCGTCCACGATCATTTTGCCTCGTCCAGCCTCTATCTTGAAGCGGTTCACCTTGCCCTTAACGTCAGGCGAGTAAGCGCCGTTTCGGAGGTGGCAGGCGCCACGGAACGAGACTGAGAAGCCTAGCGCCGCGGTCTTTAGTGTTCTTAGGTCATAGCCTGGAAGTTCTAGGCCTTTGATGTGGCAAGCGTATTTGTACGCGTCTCCGCCGATGATTTCGGCTGCTTTGGCGACGCCTTCTGCGAGCGCGTTTCCGAGCCAGCCTTCGCGTTTGCCTATTTTGTGGATGATGGCAATGAGTGCTTCAGCGTTGCCGAATCTGAGGTCGATACCTTCAGTTTGCTCTTTGGTGATAACGCCGTGTTCGTAGCAGTCCATGGCGAAGGCGACGACGACTCCGATGGATATGCCGTCCATGCCATACTCGTTGACGATGCGCATAGCTTCTATGATTGCGTCTAGGCGGTCGACTCCACAGAGGGGGCCCATGCTCCATAGGCACTCGAATTCGAGTCTGCTGGTGCTGCCTTTGTATGGTCCTTCTGGGACGACTGCGATGTGGTCGCAGCGCATGCCGCAGGTGGCGCATCCGACGATTTTCTTCACATAGTGTTCGTTGAGGTATTCGCCGCTGACTTTGTCTGCCCCTTCGAATGTGGCGTTTGTCCAATTCCTAGTTGCTAGGGCTGAGAGCGAGTTGAGAACCAGCACGTTTTCGGGTGTGCCCAGCGTCTTGTACTTCTTGGTTGCTGGACCCTTCATGCGTTCATGGATGAGCTTAACAAATTCTTTGAAGCCATCAAGGTTTGCAACGTTTACGTCTTTAGTGCCGCGGACTGCAACTGCCTTGAGGTTCTTGCTTCCCATGACTCCGCCCAAGCCAGTTCTGCCAATAGCCCGGAATTCGTCATTTATTATAGCTCCAAAGCGGCAAAGCTTCTCGCCCGACTCGCCGATGGCGGAGACGCGGATGTAGAAGTCGCCTAGTTCGTCGCGGATGGCGTTGTCTGTGTCGCCTGGGGACTTGTACTTGAGGTGTTCGGCAGGCATGATTTGGACTTTGTCGTCGTCAATCCAGAGATAAGAAAGCTTCGGCGCCTTGCCCGTTATGATGACGGCGTCGTAGCCTGCGCGTTTTAGGTCGGGGCCAAAGAAGCCGTGTGCTTTAGCTTCGCCAACTCCGCCTGTTGCAGGAGACTTTGAGACAACGGCGTAGCCGTTTCCAGCCGTCGGACCCATGGTTCCGCTGAGCGGACCCGTCATGTAGATGAGTGGGTTGTCCGGGCTGAAGGCGTCTGTGCCGGCTGTTGAGTTGTCCATAAGGAGTTTTATGCCGAGGCCTATGCCTCCGATGAATTGTTTAGCCATCTCTTCCGTCAATGGCTCGGTACTTATCTGTCCTGTGGTTAAGTTAACACGCAGTATTTTTCCAGCGTAGGAATACATTTTGCTTCTTATCCCCTTGACGTGTTGTTTTACTATTAGGCTGACGAATTGGATATAAACCTAATGGAATCGGACGAGATAAACTAACGTTGAACATGAAAACGAACAAGAAAGCCCCGATGTGCACAGACAAACACTTCAAAAGAGAATTTTTGATTCCAATTCATAAACAAGCAGCTAACAAAGAGATTTTTTTTATGCGAACAATGCCTTTTGCGTTCGTGCGAACAATGGAGAAATTTTGTTTCTATTGGTTGAAAACGGTTTTTTTCAACCTAAGCAACCTTCAGGCTTGTACGAGTCATTGTGTAGCATTGTGTTGAAGTCGTCTTCAAGAGGCAATTGTCAAAAGGAGGGGCGTTGTCAAACGGATTGTCGATGTTGACGCCAATGTTAAGACCTTCAAAGATTATGTTCGTTATTGTAACGTTAACGTTTGGTCATTCCTTCCATGACCATCCGTACATGGTGTAAGCGGTTCCGTTGGGAAGACTTTGCAGTGTGTGCCCAGCACCGTTAATTACTATGTTGCTCTTTTACACCCACAAGCAATAGCAGCTTGTTATACTTTGGGTGAATGTGTAGGTTTCTTCGATGCGCTGTGCGGAGGCATTTGAGGGCTCGACGCTTCGTTCTGGCTTTATGTTGATAGGCAGCAGTTCAGGAGGCGGCGGAGTGAAATTTGCTGATGCTATCTCGGCCAGCTGTTAGCGATACAATGACAGACGTAACCGTGATTACAGCCATGGATGCTTTCTTAACCACACCTATCCCCTCTTTCTAAAGTAGAAGTAGGCTGCCATGCCCAAACCTACAGCCGTCGCCAATGCGGCGATTAGTGCAGGAGCATAATCCACCGTGTGGTTAACTACTACGTGGGACCCCGTAATGGATGGCGAAGGTGTCCGTTGCTGAGTTGGGGAAGGTGAAGGAGTAGGAGTTGGGCTCATAGACGGCGTAGCAGTGTTTGAAGGCGAAGGGGTTGGCGTCGTTGATTGTGACGGCGTTGACGAAGTGCTGGGCGAGTGGTTGGGTTTAGCGGTGGCATTTGTGTCCGGCGTTTCTGCCGTGGTTGCAGACGGCGACGGATAAATCGCGTTATACAAGTAGCCGCCGTTGGAGCTTGCCAGTTCAATCTGAGCCACAGTTTCATAGCTCGTGGTGTAGTTGAGCTGCATAGTTTGGTTGAACGTTTCTGACGACACATACTCGACCACCACGGAATTGTTGCCCATCGTGGGCGGTGGCGTCTCCATCTGCATGCCAAGCGCGCCGGTGCGCAACATTTCGGAGTAATACTGCACTGCTGACTGCCCTACCGCGGCGGGCGGCGAAGCCGTTTCGGAGTTTACTGCTGGGACAGAAATCACTATGCTCATTATATTAGGTCCTCCTGTGCCTCCCATGGGCAGGTTGCCGTTTGAGAAGAACGCAAGTCCTAAGCAGCCCACTAAGTAGCCGTCTATGTAAGTGTTTATGCAGTAAACGTCAACTAGGGTGATTGAGGAGTTGGACTCGAAATCGGACAGTCGCGTGACGTTTAAAGCGAAAGTAGCCGAGTTTCCCTGGATGTACGCGTAAACTAAGTTCGCACTTATGAGGGGCCCAACAGAATGACCGGCAGAAGCCTGAGACTTAACTGACGAAATCCCAGCACAACCTGAAGCCAAGAACGCCAAGACGATTATCGCCACGACTCTTCTGCTTACCATTGGAGGTCGCTTAGTCACTGAGGGTTTAACCTGCCTAAAAGCTTGCTTGTCAATGTTTCTTGACAAAAATTTCATGGCGAACAATCTATTTGCTTCGCCTAAAACACATGCCTGAAGCCTCTGCCTTCATTGACGAAGAACTGCATATTTAATTCCACTTTTTAAAAAGCAGGTCCAACGGTGAGTTTAAGGCCGATGAATTGGCGTTCTTACCGAGGAGCAGAATCCTAAACGGATCCCGTACGCAAGAGGCAGCCGAATGCTGCCATGCAAGCGTCAACCCGAAGAGAAGCGCAACCCTAACCGCCGCAGGAAAAGCATTACTCAGCTACTCTTGTAAAACCGGTGGGTTCACTGTTTTCGCTTCTTGAGGTTCATTTCGGCGATTGCGGAAAGGATTGCCACGATTGCCACGACAGCAACTGCCGCGGATATCAGTGCGATGGATGGTTTTGGCTGTGTCGCGCCGCTTAGGCTCAGGACTACGGTGTGTGTGCTATGGTGATACGTAAAGTATATGATCCATGAATCGCTGGTCTGCGTGCTCGAGAAGTTTAGTTGCTGTCCGTCGAGGTAGACTCTGAGGTTTGAGGGATCGGGAAGGAGAGTTTTTTTTATACTAATGTCGACGTAGCCCTTCGTGCCACTCTGGCCACTTACAGTGAAGCAGAGCTGTTGACTAGTTGAGTTATACGCCAGATCAGTCACAGTTGAGTTGGAGGCGACTGAGAAAACTTGCAAATTCTGCTGCTCTGCCGATGGAACGACGGCGAGGTATGTGGTGGTTTCTGCTGAGGATGCAGCTGCGTTGCCGGCGTAGCCTGCTTTGATTTGGTAATTTCCTGTGACAGCTGGTGTCCAGACGGCGAGGAAGCCACCGTTTGCGTCAGTGCTCACTGAGGTGAGGTCAATCCAAGTTGCGCCGCCTGTGACGCTGTAGGAGAGCAGAATCTGTGCGTTGGGGATGCCTGTTCCGTTTTGGGTAAGGTTGCCGCTTATTTGGATAGTGAAGCTGTTGAGTGATGTTGTGCTGGTGCAGTACAAGCTCAGGGTCGAGGCAGACGGTGTTGGCAGGGGCGCGGGCGGAGGTGTTGGCGTAGGCAAGACGGGGGTTGTATTATCTTGGTTTCCTCCAATGGCGAACAGGTAGTTTCCTGCGCCTATGAACACATATCCGTCAGCTAAGGCGGGGCAGTCGCCGCTTGTATCCATGCCCTCTATTTGGCTATAATATCCGCCCATGTTGTAGCTCCAGAGGGTGGTTCCTGTTGTGGCGTTAAGCTCGAAGAGGTGCGAGCCGACCGGGGCAAACACTTTGCCGTCTGCCACCGCTAGGTCGCCGTAGTGTCTTAGGGCGTCGTAGGGTCCTGGCGTGGATTGCCAAATCAGGAACCCTGCATTCTCATCTAAAGCTATAACTTGATTTTGCCCTGTGGAGGAAAAGTAGACTTTTCCGTAGATTACTACCGGAGTTGCGCCTCCGCTGCCTGTATTGCCTGATGGCGTGTACTTCCATATCCACGTTCCAGTGGTTTCATTTATGGCGTAGAGCGCTGTGGGTGCGCCTTGCACTATGAAGACTTTGCCGTCGCTCACCACAGGTGATGTGGCTAAGACGCCAGGGAAATTCGTCGTCCAGATAACTTGCCCCGTAATATCGTTGAGGGCTGCGAAAAAGCCTGACCAGTCAGCTACGAAGACTTCGCCGTCAGCGACGGAAGGAACCGCCGTGGCTGTCCCGATGGGGTATTCCCAGTTTTGTGCCCCTGTAGTTGCGTTTAGGGCATAGAAATATCCCCCTTGAGACGGTACGTAGAGCAAGCCGTTTGCCGCGGTTGGACAGCAACCTAAGACACCCGAGGCCTCGAAGACCCAGATCCAATGGCCAGTGGTTTCGTTGAGCGCATAGACTTTGCTTTCGGGATAAGAGCAGGCGAAGACCATGCCATAAGCGACTGTTAAGCGTGGCGGCTGGTCTACATGGGGCGTAGTGTGGTAGGTCCAGAACAGATGGCCCGTTTGCACGTCAACGGCGCTTATGTTTCCGTTCGTGGATCCTGTGAAGACCTTGTCTGAGTCTACGACAGGTATGGATTGGTAACCGCCTACCCCAGACAGAGCCCAAAAGGTGTAGTTGTTATCAGGAGCGCTTCCCACGTTGAACCCGCTGTGGGCCACGTCACCGTTGAAGGTGGGCCACTCAGTCGCCGTAGCAGCGGCATCGGCACTGGCTCTTGCCAATTGAGTGCTAGAGAAAAGCAGGGCTGCAAAAACCAATGCAACCAGCACGCCACTTACAATGTTATTGGATAGCCTTTGCTTTGACGTTGAAGTATTGATCTTTGGTTTTTTGGCGTTTAGAAACAAAGATAATATGGTCGTTTTGTCAGGTCCCCATATGACCGTCGTGACTTGGCGATAAAAGGGTGTTTGTAAAGGTTTCTTGACACAACAAAAGTGTCAAACATTAGGAAGTCGGTAAAACGCAAACTTTGAATAATTTCAGGTAAACTAAAGCTTTAACCTTCATTCAAAAAAAATTCTGTTTAGCTCGCAGGGAACCAATAATGAAGGGGTTGAGGAGGAAAGCTAAGTGCTATCCGAAGTTGCGGCTTTCTTTGCGCTTCTCGGCTTCCTCGGTGAACCGCAGAATCTCGTCGATGATTTCAACGTTGGAGGGCGCATGCAAGTATAGCTAATAGAAAGATTGCCAGTATTGCCTTCATTAAACCAGCCACAATTTATGTTACTGCTGCTGACAGGTTGAGCAATCTTTCTGCCAAGGTTGTCGGTGGATTTTGTGGTTGTGACTGTTCGCCAAAGCTTGTGACTGTTGTCGTGACTGAGTGGAATCCAACATGCTTCCGAGACTCGCAAATTTCTAAGCAACACAGCAGCAACGAACTTATGGCGGAAGCAGCTTCAGAAGAGCTCGTTCCACCTCTTTGCAAGCTGTTTGGACTTCGCTTGTTAGCCCTTCCCCGAAATCCGTATCCTTGGGCTGTATGAGCAACAGGGCGAGTTTCGTCTGGGCCATTTGCGTAATGTAGTCGCAGAAAACCCGCAACGGCAACATATGCGTTGTGATAGAAGGCACATTAACAACTTTTGCCGCATCATAAAGCCGCACTTCACCAGGAGCGAGGTCAAGAATTGCAGCGTCAATCAGCAAAACATGAGAAGGCTTGAGCTCGATTATTTCATCCATGAAACTCTCAGGCACAGTTTCGCACTCGATGAGGTGCACTTTCTGGGAGACCTTGCCCTGTAAGTCCTGCGCAATCTTGACGCCGACGAAGTCGTCATGGCGAATTTCGTTGCCTATGCCCGCGACAACAACAGCTGATGCTCCGCTGAGCCACTCTTTCAGGTCTTCCTTAAAGTCTGCGCGTGGTTCGGGCAAGTTGGGCACATCAAAAAGAGAGAGAAAACAAAAGAAGAAAAGGGTTTAGGTTGGCCGCGCTTACCGCTGGAGCGTCTGGACTAGCGTTTTGTTGCTGTCGTAGACGCTTACGGTCATGGGCATTTGACCAATTGCAAAGTGTGTAGCACATCCGAAACATGGATCGTAGGCGCGGAATGCCATTTCGACTTTGTTGAGTATGCCTTGGTCGCATTTTCCATCGTGGATGAGTCCTTTGGCTGCGTCGCGTATGCTCATGCAGATGGCGGGGTAGTTGTTGGTAGTAGCAACAATTAAGTTAACGTCTTTGATCAGCGCGTCTTTGTCCAGAACGTAGTGGTGGATTAGCGTGCCTCTTGCAGCCTCGGTTATGCCGATGCCTTCGCCTGGTTCACCTGGCTTGTTTCTCACATTAGTACTTGTGATTTCAGGGTCTTTGGCAAGCTCTACTGCCCGTTCAGCCGAATACAGCAATTCGATGAGGCGTGCCCAGTGGTACGCTAAGGTGCCGTGGACGGGTTTGCCCAGTGTCTTGAACATGACATCGTATTCTGCCTGTGCCAGTGGGGTTGCCATGCCGTCAGCTGAGTTCAATCTGGCTAGTGGACCAACGCGGTAGACTCCACTGTCAGCTCCTGTTGTGAAGCCTTTCCACCCGATTTTCTTGAGGTAGGGTAATTTGCTGTAGGTCCATTCTTCGACGTGCTCGCCAATGTGGTTCAAGTAGTCCTTGGCTTCGAACTTGAGGAATTCTTTGCCTGAAGGATCGACAACACGGACTTTGCCGTCGTAGAAGTTCACCTTGTTCTTAGCGTCAACAGTACCCATGTAGTAAGTCTTCATCGTGTAGGCATCGCTCTTAATCATGTCTACGTATTGTGGATTGCCCAAGACGAGGTCGTGGAAGATTTTTAGTGTAAACTGGGCGAACTTAACGGAGGACTCCGCCATGGCTTGGATCTCTTTGCGATCTGCTTCGGCTAGCGGTTTGCTGATGCCTCCTGGAAGCCCTGAGACTGGGTGGGTTGCTTTGCCGCCTAGAATCTGAGTGATTTTCTGTCCGTAGGCGCGGTGTTTGATAACCTCGGTAGCTACGGCCATACCTGCCTTCTCGATGACGCCCAGGATGTTGCGTTTTTCTGCCGGTGCATCGGGTCCAACGATGAAGTCTGGACCGCCCAGGAAGTAAAAGTGCAATATGTGGTCGTAGATGTAGTAGCCAACGTATTGGAGCTCGCGGAGTTTCTTCGCCGCTGATGGTGGTTCAACGTTGAACGCTGCGTCTAGAGCTTTAACGGCTGCGTAGTGGTGTGCGACTGGGCATACTCCGCATATTCGCGTAGTAAGTTGGGGCATAAGTTCCGCGCGTCTGCCAATGCAGAATTTCTCGAAGCCGCGGAGTTCGGGGATTTTGAGGTAAGCGTTTTCGACGTCCCCCTTGTCGTTTAGGAATATGGATACGTTTCCGTGGCCTTCAAGCCGCGTAATTGGGTCTATGAGTATTTCTTTCATTTCTTCATCACCTTTCGCTTCAAGATAGATGCTGGCAAGCTGTACATGTAGAATGTGCCGACTGGATCTTTGATTTGAGACATTAGCTTGGCTACATCATCTTCAGTATATTGGCCAGGTTCCTTATCCAGACCAAGAATTGAGGCTAACGCGGTTATCATGCCTGCGCCGACTTCTGGCTGGTTGGGGGCTGCTCCGCCGCATCCCGTGCAGGGCATGTCAACTTTGAGGCATTGAGCGCCGCATCCGCTACGGGTAGCCATGCCCATGCAGATTATGCCTTGTTCCATCAGGCAGCGGTCGGGTTCGGGTGCTTTCTCGTAGACGCGGTAGATTTGGTTGATTTTCTTGTTTTGTCTTGTTCGTGGACATTCGTCGCAGACGGCTGGCAGGGGGGCTAAAACTGAGCCTTTCGGAGGAAGCTTGCCTGCCACTATTGCGTCAACGGCGTTGCTGATTAGTTTCACGGGTGGTGGACAACCTGGCAGGTAATAGTCGACGTCGACGGTTTGGGCGAGGGTTTTGACTGTATCGTAGAATTCTGGAATCTTGAGGGTGCCTTCCTTCACGATGGTGGAGGTTTTCGGGGTGACCTTCTGGGGGTTCACGTTGGACTTGTCTTTGTTGTAAACTTGGTCGAAGATTTCGGCGCGGTCATGCAGATTTGCCAATCCTGGCACGCATCCTTCGTGAGCGCATGAGCCGAAAGCAACCAGCGTTTTTGACTTTGCTCGCAACACTTTAGCCATGTGCTCTTGTTCAGAGTTGCGGATAGACCCGTTGAAGAAAGTTATGTCTATGTGCTTGTCGGGCATCGCTTCCACATCTTTGTATTTGATGTCGATGGCTACGGGCCAGAAAACAATGTCCGCAATTTTCACTACGTCAAGGATTTTCTCGTTGAGGTCTAGCACGGCTATTTCGCAGCCGCCGCAACTTGCAGCCCAATAGAAGGCTATTTTCAGCTTTTGGCTCATTTTTTACTTTGCACCCTCATTGACTTGTTTTAGTAGTTTTGAAGTGTTGACTCGGAGCTCGTTAAAAGCTAGTTCCTCAGGCGTCATGCCCAAGGCTAAGCCGAGTAACTGTGGATAATGAAGGATGGGTATGCCATAGACTTCGTTAAACATTTTTTCTATGCGCAACTCGTTTGTGTCGTACATGATGTGGCAGAACGGGCAGATGGTTATCAGAGCCATTGCATCCGCCTGCTTCACGTGGCTCAACTTATCCTTCGCCAACTGCAGGGCAACTTTGTCGCTGACGCCTACGCTGGGTGCTCCGCAACATTCAGTCTCATCGATGTAGTCCAGACATGTGGCGCCTGTGGCTTCGATAAGTGCCTTTAGCGTCTGCGGGTCTTCGGGGTCATCGAAGCCTATATACTCCTTAGGGCGCAGGATGTGGCAGCCGTTGTGCTCCGCGACCTTCAGCATGGTCAGCGGTTTCACTACTGCTTTACGTACGTTGTCTATGCCCACATCTTCCTTGAACAATTGTAGGATATGCTTCGTTGTAACTGTCCCCTTGTACTCTAGGCCCGATTCTTTCAGGTGACCGTTAATTTGCTCTCTTAATACCTTGTCTTCCTTTAAAATCTTGTCAACCTTTTTTAGTGTACCTGCGCAGCCTGGGCACAAAGTCAGAATGGGTAAGCCCTGCTGCTCAGCCAACGCCAAGTTTCTAGCCGCCAAAATCAGCATCGTTTCGTGGCTAACGGGGTCAAGAGGCAGACCGCAACAGTTGAACTCAGGCATCTCGACAAGTTCCACGCCGAGTTTGGCAAGTACCTTGCGGGCAGAAATTTCGTAAGCGGAAACACGGTAAGGGATGGAGCATCCGAGGAAGATTAGGTACTTACTGTTTGGCATCACAGTCACCTTTCTTTTCGAAGTGCTTCATGAACGGGACGCCATTGAGGCTCCTCCTAACGCTCTCAGGATTCCCTTTAGGCAGGGGTGGCAAACCGATGGTTTCGCGTTTCTTTATGCGCAAATCGGGAATTTTGAAAGCATAACCTGACTCTAGCACACTGGCGCATTGGTCCTTGAAAACCTGCGGCACGATGCCTTCTTCAGCTGCCAAGTTTCGGAGCACGCGGATAACGCTAGCTACCTCTACATCCTGTGGGCAGCGGTCGGTGCATGTGAAGCATGCGGCGCAGAGCCAGAGCGTTTCGCTCTTGAGTACGCGGTCTTTGAGGCCGAGCGTTGCCATGCGGAGAATAGTGCGGGGCCTGTAAGTGTCGCTGTAGCGGGCGACGGGGCAGTCGCTAGTGCAGGTTCCGCATTGGAAGCATTTGAGCAGTTTCTCGCTTCCATGCAGTTTGATAAGTTCGTACTTGAATTTCGGGTTAATTTCCGAAGCTCTGATGGGTTCTTTCATTTCGTCTTTGACTACTGGTGCCGCGTTTTCCGCCATTAAGCATAAACCCCCTCGCATTTGTATGGGTGCCGTGAAAGCTCGTTAGTCCCCTGCTTTTCGATGGTTAAGTTTAAGAAATTTGCTGTTCGCAGGTGGCGTGGGATTGCTTGCGCCCTTTGTTCTGAAGCTTTGGGCAGCATTCGGATGCACCATACGCGCATAGAGGTTCCAAAAGCCCATTCCCAGTAAATAAAGGTTCAGTCATTCAGGCCGCGTTCTTACCATATTAAGGGAGTTCAAGAAAACATGGATTTTCGCTCTAAAAACGAGTTCTGAGCATCTTTTTGGGTCATTGCTACCTCGCGTGCCAATCCGAGAAGAAAGGTAAAGTGTTTCATTTGTTCAGCGTAAAATTTTTTATCCCCTAACGTCAAAACTCCAACGCATAATCGAGTTTTGTGGAAAGCATTAAATGCAGGTCCATGCACAATTGGGGCATTACATCAGGAGATGAAGTCGACCGATGAACTTAATCTCGAAAGATGACTTCAACGATTTTGTCAATGCATTAATAAAAGATGAATCTTGGAACGTAATAGGAGTCAAAGCGAAAGGAAGCAAATTTGCTTTTGGACCCTTAGAGTCTGCAAGCGAGTTAAGGCTAGATTATGATGTAACGCTTCTTCCGCCGAAGAAGTACTTTTTTCCTCAACGCGAAACTCTTTTCACCTACAATTTAGCGGGAGGATTCTCCGCAAAGAATCCAGCCGAGACAAAACCTGCAGTAATCATCGGCGTTCATCCATACGACATCGTGGCGCTCTTCCACATGGACGAGATTTTTAGAGAAACAAAATCAGACCCTTACTACTTCAAGAAAAGAGAATCTTCAATAATCATAGGGGTTAACATCCAAAAAATGTCAAAGTGGAATTTCTCCACGTACATGGGGGCGGCCACTGTAGACTATGGATACGACTTGATGCTAACGGACCTCGGAAATAGGTACGCCATAAGCGTTGGTTCCAAGAAGGGTGGAGATCTGCTTGCGAAATATGCCAAGAACGTAAGCGGCGCATTCGCCAGAGACATCCAACTTGTCGGACAGAAAAAACGGGAAATTTTCAACATGGCCCAGCAGAAGTTAGACTTTCCACCTGAACTGATTCCAGAGATGCTTAAAAAAACCTACGAGGAAAGCGGCTTCTGGGAGGAGCACTCTGAGAAGTGCTTGGCATGCGGCTCCTGCGTTCTCGTTTGCCCGACGTGCTACTGCTTTGACGTCAAAGAGGAAATGGACCTTTCGCTTGAGCAGGGCGAAAGAATCCGAACCTGGGACGGTTGCCTACTGGAAGACTTCGCCAAAGTGGCTTCAGGAGAAAACTTCCGCGCAACCCGACCGACCAGATACAGGCACAGGTACTTCAAGAAGGGTAAATACCTGTTCGACAAATTCGGCTTCATAAGCTGCGTCGGCTGCGGCAGGTGTTCCTCGAACTGTCTGCCAGATATAGCGAACCCAGTTAAGCTACTCAACGATATGTACCGAGAAACAAGCGTCACAGGCGCTCAAATGGCGGCGACGACTCCTGAAGTGAACATTCAAACAGAAGGCAACATCGACTACGTGCCTAAACTCGCGACCATAATCAAAAAGGTGCCAATGACGGCAAACGAAACCCTCTTTGAGTTGAAACTTGACGACAGTACAGAACTCGGGCACAAGCCAGGACAATTCGTGGAGGTCTCTGTCTTCGGCATAGGCGAAGCCCCCATTTCGCTATCATCCTCGCCGACGAAAAAGGAATCGTTTGAAATCTGCGTCCGCAAACTTGGCAACGTCACAACTAAACTGCACATGCTGCAGGTTGGCGACAAGGTTGGAATCCGTGGACCGTTTGGCAACGGGTTTGACGTGAACTTCTTGAAGGGCAAGAACCTTCTCTTCGTCGCGGGAGGCTTAGGAATTGCTCCATTGCGTTCGCTGTTCAACTATGTGTTGGATAACAGGAAGCATTTTGGACACGTGAGCCTCTTATACGGATGCAAAGAACCCCGTGAGCTGCTGTATAAGGAAGAAATGATGGCGCTGAAGCATAGACCCGACGTGGAGTATAGGGCAGCGGTCAACTGGTGCCCTGACGGCGAAGCTTGGACAGGAGGCATAGGCGTCATCACTACCCTCATTCCGCAGGTCTCCTTCGACCCCCAGGACGTCTACGCAGTCATCTGCGGCCCGCCTGTCATGTACAAATATGTTATAGGCGACTTGAAGGCAAGAAACGTGCCCGACGACCACATAATCGTTTCCCTCGAGCGACGTATGAAGTGCGGCGTGGGCAAGTGCGGGCATTGCCAGATTAACGAAATCTACGTTTGCAAAGACGGGCCCGTGTTTAACTATTCAAAAATCAAGGGGATCCCGGAGGCGCTCTAATGCAGAAACCCAGAGTTGCATTCTTTGATTTCGCAGGCTGTGAAGGAGACCAGCTGCAAGTTGCCAACTTGGAAGAAGACATTCTTGCCTTGCTCGGCCAGGTAGACATTGTTACCTTCCGAGAAGTCATGAAAGAACACAGCGACCAATACGACATCGCGTTTGTAGAGGGGTCATGCACGCGGCTTTTGGACGAAGATAGGCTCAAGCAAATACGGAAAAATGCCAAAGTCGTCGTCGCTTTGGGTTCGTGTGCGGCAATCGGCGGCATAAACTGCATTCGAAACTACAAGGACCTCGAAGAGGTCAGGCGTACCGTCTACGGGGACCAAGCGAAACTGTTTGACACATATGCAGCCAGGCCAATCGACGCCGTCGTCAAAGTCGACGCTTACGTGTACGGTTGCCCCATCAACAAAGAGGAGTTTCTCCAGGTTGTGAAGTCGCTGTTGCTTGGCAAGAAACCCGATATACCCACCTACCCTGTCTGCGTGGAATGCAAGAAAAATGAGAACGTCTGCGCCTTCGAACGCGGGCAATTCTGCGTTGGACCCGTCACGCGCGCTGGCTGCGACAGCTGCTGCGTCAACGAAGGCACAATTTGCTGGGGATGCAGGGGATTAGTGGACAACCCTAACGAGAACAGCCACAAAGAAGTACTCATCAAGTATGGATTAACGGTTGACGACGCCATAGGCAAGTTTAAACTATATTTCGGTTGGCAGGAGGCAAAACGATGAACGACATGAACATCGAAATACACCACGTGACCCGAGTTGAAGGCCACGGCAACATCTACGTAAACGTAAAAAAAGGAGTTGTCGAAAAATGCGAGTGGCAAGTGCCCGAAGCGCCTAGGTTCTTCGAAGCCATGGTTCTGGGACGCCAGTGGAACGAATTGCACCACGTAACGTCGCGCATATGCGGCATATGCAGCATAGGCCACACCCTCGCCTCTCTGAAGGCCACGGAAGCAGCCATGGGCATAACCATAAGTGACCAAGACCTCAAGCTGAGAAAACTAGCGCTTCACGCAGAGAACATGCAAAGCCATATCCTGCACTTAGGCTTTCTAGTCCTGCCCGACCTGCTAGGCGCTGGCTCAGTTATTCCGCTGGCTTCATCAAACCCTCAAGAAGTCAAAACCGTACTACGGCTACATAGACTAGCCAACGAAATGTCAAACCTCCTTTGCGGCAGAACCACACACCCTCAGAGACTGATACCCGGCGGCTTCTCAAAAATCCCCTCAATAAAGGAACTGGTGGCTCTGAAGAAGAAAATGCAAGCAGCGATCCCCGACCTTCAGGCAGTAGCAAAGCTGATTAAGTCAGCTGCCGGCAAGCTGCCTAACTTCGTGAGGGAAACCGAATTTATCGCCTTAAGCAGCCCTGACGAATACGCACTCTACGACGGACAGATAGCCTCGACGGACACAGGCAAAGCGCCAGTAAACGAGTACCTCACCTTCACGAACGAATACATCGTACCGCGATCGACGGCAAAGTGGACAAAGCATAATCGAGATTCATACATGGTGGGTGCCCTGGCAAGATTCAACCTCAACTACGACAAGTTCAGCCCATGGACTAAGCAGGTAGCCGACATGTTCGGGCTTAAGCCCACATGTTACAACCCGTTCATGAACAGCATCGCTCAACTGGTGGAGACGGTGCACAGCGTAGAGGATTCCATCCGACTCATAAACGAGTTGGAAAATGCGGGCTTAAAGCCACAGCCTGATTACTTCAAGCCTGAAATTAAGGTTAAGGCAGGGCGCGGCGTCGGAGCCGTTGAAGTGCCAAGGGGCATCCTATTCCACGACTATACCTACAACGCCAAAGGAGTCTGCACAAAAGCCAACTGCGTCATCCCCACGAACCAGAACCACGCCAACATTGACTTGGACATGAAAGCGCTAGTGCCTACACTTCTGGACAAGAGCCAAAAAGAAATCGAACTAGCCTGCGAAATGCTCGTTAGAGCCTATGACCCGTGCATATCCTGCAGCACTCACTACACAACGGTTCACTTCGTCTAAGGCAAGACCAAAAACGACAAGCTGAGCACTATTTTTTGCCATGCTCAGCCAAAATCTTTCTGTGCATTACGACGTGGGCTGTAGCGAAAAGCACCAGAACAATCGTTAAAGGAATTGGGGAATTGTTGGCAAAAGAACTAAGCATTGAGCCTCGTCTAAGCAGGGGTTAATTGCCGAGGTTGGCTCGGGTCCTTGCTTGTTTCGGGCGCGATTTTGGCTGCGTCCGGCTGCTTTGCCTCTGGAGCGGCGGAGGTTTCGGGCTGGGAGGCTTCTTCTTCGCTTTTCAAAAGAACGCATTGCTCGGAATACTCTTCTTTGAGGTTTAGCGTGCCTTTGACGGTGCCATCGCTTAGGTATTCGATATCGAAACCCATTTTCTTGGTCAAACTTAGGGCGCGGTAATTATCAGGCAGCATGATGGCGTAGACGTTTTCGACGCCCATTTGTGTAGCTAAGTCCAGCGTGTAATCCACCATCTCGGTTCCTAAACCCAGATTCTGCCAGCGGTCACCAACGATAAATGCCATTTCGCCGCTTTTGCCATCTGGCTCTATGCTGATGCGGCTTACGCCTAAGATTTTTCTGCGGCCTTCTTCAAGAAGCTCAGCGACTATGGCTATTTCGCGGTCGTAGTCGACGTTGCAGTATCTGACGCGGACTTCGTGCGGTGTGTCTTTGAGCATCTGGAAAAAGCGGTAACGTATGGACTCTTCGCTGAAGTTCTGAAACATCTCCAGCCACATGGGCTCGTCTTCAGGTTTGATGGGCCTTAGAAGCACGTTTTGCCCATTTTTGAGCCCCCAGAGTTTCTCTTGCTTCTTCGGGTAGGGACTGATAACCAGGTGTTCGTGTGGCTCGAATTTCTTGCAGACGGCTTCCTTGTCGATGACGATGCGGGCATCTAGGATGATGGCTTCTCTCTCGTTTATGAGCAGCGGGTTGATGTCGATTTCTTTTATCTGCGGAAAATCCATCAGCAGCTGCGAGAATTGCAGCATGGTCTCGTCGAGTTTCTTAATGTCGGCGGGAGGTGATCCGCGATACCCTTTGAGGAGTTTGTAGATTTTTGTTTCCTCCATCATCCGCCTAATCAAAGTGGTGTTTAGTGGGGGAAGTCCCATGGAGTAGTCTTTGAAGAGTTCGACGCCGACGCCGCCCATACCGAAGAGCACGACAGGTCCGAAGATGGGGTCGCATTTGCCGCCTAAGATGACTTCGTAGCCTTTTTTCTGAATCATCGGTTGCACTGTGACACCGATAATCTGCGCGTCGGGGTTGTAGGCGGTTGCGCGTTGAATCAGAGTCTCGAAGGCTGCTCGCACTTCATCTGGCGTGTGGACGTTGAGGATGACGCCTCCTGCGTCGCTCTTGTGGATGATTTGGGGGGAGAGAATCTTGAGGACGACAGGGAAACCCATCTGCTGAGCATAATGCACGGCTTCTTCGACGTTGTTAGCAACATGTGTTTTCACGACTGGGAAGTTGTAGTACTTGAGAACTTTTTTGGCTTCGTCTTCAGTGAGGACTTCGCGTCCGTCGAGTGCGGCGTTTTTGAAGATTACGTTGACTGGCCGCTTGGGTGGAGCATCCATCAGGAATTCTTCGGGCGTTTCGTAGATGAGTTCCACGTTGCGTTGATACTGGTACATAGTCATGTACGTCTTAACTGCCTGCTCGGGGGTCGAGTACGTTGGGATGTTGTTTGCGTTGAGTATGTTGTTGGCTTCTTGCACGGCGCCGTAGCCCATGAAGCTCGTCAGTATGGTTTTGTTTTGATATGCCTTGCCTTTGACGAGTTCAACGATGGATTTGGCGATTTCTACGGATTCGGAGACCGCTTGCTGCGTGAAAATGACGAGTATGCCGTCAACGTTCGGGTCGTTCAGGCACGCTTCAACTGCTGCTCGGTAGCGGCCTGCCTTCGCGTCACCTAAGACGTCGATGGGGTTACCGTGACTCCAGAAATTGGGCAGCACAGCGTTAAGCGAATCCAGCGTTTTATTGCTGAGTGGGGCGAGTTTGCCACCATGACCGATGAGCGCGTCAGTAGTCATTACGCCGGGTCCGCCAGCGTTTGTTATTATAGCCAAGTTAGAGCCTTTAGGCAGAGGCTGCGTGCCAAGCACTTCGGCGGCGTTGAACAAGTCGGCTATTTCTTCGACGCGGACGATGCCGGCGCGTTTGAAGGCGGCGTCGTAGATGGCGTCTTCACCTGAAAGGGAGCCTGTGTGTGAGGCGGCTGCTTTGGCGCTTTCGCTGAACTTGCCTGATTTGACGACTATAATGGGTTTTGTGCGTGCGAAGTGGCGGGCGGCGCTCATGAATTTGCGGGCTTCAGTTATGCCTTCCACGTACATGAGTATGCTTTTGGTTTTGGGGTCTGTGCCGAAATAATCGATAAGGTCGCCAAAGTCCACATCTATCATGCTTCCAACCGAGACGAAGTTGCTGAAGCCGATGTTTTCGTGGATTGCCCAGTCCAGTATGGCGGAGCCTAAGGCGCCGCTTTGGCTAAGAAACGCGATGTTGCCTGCTTTGGGGACTTTGTCCACGAAGGTGGCGTTGAGGTTTATTCTGGGACGGATGATGCCGATGCAGTTTGGTCCAACGATGCGTATGTTGTATTTTTGGGCGTTCTCTAGGATTTTCTGTTCGAGAATTTTGCCTTCGGGACCTGTTTCTTTGAAGCCTGCGGAGACGATGATGGCGCCTTTGACGCCGGCTTTGCCGCATTCTTCAACCATGTCGGGCACGGTTTTGGCGGGTGTGGCAATTATCGCCAGATCCACGGGTTCATGGATTGCGGTAACGGAGGGGTAGGTTTTGGTTCCTAGAATTTCGGGTTTGCGAATGTTAACAAAGTAAACTTTACCTGCGTAGCCGAGTCGGGTGAAGTTTTTTACTATGGCGTATCCGACTGAGCCTTCTGAGTCGCTTGCGCCTATGATGGCTACGCTCTGCGGGTTAAAAATCTTGTCAAGGTTTAATGTACCCATTTTGGCGTTAACCTTCTACGTTTGAGGGGTCCATTGAGACGGGAAATTAAAAGCTTATGCATTGATAATCACGCTCTGAAAGTATAACACTCTATAAACAGTACACATGCTGCTTCTGGAAGAGCTTTTGAGACGGGGGACACTTGCAAACAGGTTCAAGGTGATCTGGTGGCTTAACCTTTTGTGGTTGCATCTTGGCAATCACATGAGTTTAAAAACGACTTTTTGCAGACGATATGAAGGTGAATGATATGGTTTTAGGTGAAAAACTTTGGGAAGGTAAAGGTAAAGGAAATCCAGGTTTCATAAAATCGATAAACATGGAAGGTGTAACGTCGGTATACACGTACCAGGCTGATCTCAAAGGCATGGGACGCGCAAAAGGCATGGATTTGAATCTCCATGTCACAGCCAAGAGCGTGATGCCTCCTAAGGGGGTAGCCGCGGCAAAAGACCAAGGCACGCTCATGAACATGACCGGCGACATGGCGGTTATGAAAGGCTTTGACCTCATGAAGATGTCAGGAGCAAAGCCCATGAGTGTAGGGCTTTGGAGCTTCATGACTATGTCTGAGAAGCTTGGATGGATGAACGACGTCATTGCACTTGTGACTTTCGAAGCCTTGGATATGATGTGGGAAACATTCAACGTTTCCATCTACGAGTGGAAGGTTTAGCCCCGGCACGATGCTTAACCAAAGTCCTTTTCCTTTTTTTCTATTTTTGTCGCAGATTTCAGGTTTTATTTTGCTTAGGATTTGCAGTTCCCTCTGCTTTTTTGTCAAAAGAACATGTTAAGAGGCACTAGAATACATTCGACATTGAACTTTACAGTGCCGAAAATACATGTGCTGTTCATCGAATCGCGTGCTTAAAAGGGTGTGAGAAGGCTTGGCTTGGACTATTTTAGAATAGGCTGGTTTTCTTTATGTTTTAGCCCCATTCGCTGAGTTTATTTTCCGTTTTTTGAGTTTACCGCAAAGAATGCCGTTCAACGTAGGTATAACATTGTATCTTCTCTTTTTTAGGGTTTGCAGCACATTTGTTCACCGCTCTGGAGACACGCTCTCCTAAGAAATAAAGCTCTCCTTCAGCCCGCACTCGCGGCATCGGTCGATATCCCATAAGTTTGGACGATGAAGATATCGTCCAACGCCAATTCCACTTCCCCCGCACTCACTTTCTTTCTTTTTTTGCTAAACTACATCTTCGTGTTGAAAACAAATATTTGCTTGTTGTGAAAATAAACTGAATATTCAGAATAGCAAGTTTTAACTGTAGTATTAGCGTATGTTTGCTCGGTAGATTGGATGGCGATTACGGCTTTAGTGGCTGACACTCTAACTATTCCTTTGGCAAAAGAAATATTTGAAGCAGTCAAGAATTATTTAGAAACGAAGAGAACATCGAACAAAGAAAAAGAAGAACTGAAGAAGAACTTAATCAAACTAGTAGACCTCAGCAACAATTCCGCTGTGGCGTTGAATCAATACGTCACTCTAATGAAAAGGTCAACTGAAGCCAGTGTTCATTGCACGGAACTGAGCAGACTATTAGACATTATTCCCCAAACAGAAGCAAAGAACCAATTTGCCAAGGTTTTAGACGTTCGAATGCAAGCAAACTTACTGAAAGAAGGAGTAGAGTCTATCCACAAGTACCGCGACGACTATGAAAAGGCGCTGGGTCTCTACTCAACTGCGGAAGGGCATATTATGCAAGCAATGGGTCAGCTTGCGCTAAACAAAAACTCGTCTTGTACAGAAATAGGCTATGCCAACGCTAGACTCAATGAGCTAGTCATCCTTGCAAAACGCCGAATTCAAGAGTTGCTTGAAGGATTGCAGGAAGCATACAAAGTGCTTGGAAACATGAACTAAGGACTCCTTAATTGTTCTTACTCACAGTTTTTAGGATGAGCATGGTGGTTTCTTCGTCTTAACGCAAAACTTGTAGCCCTTTCATAATCTTCTATCGAAGTTCTGCTCCGCACATCGGGCAAGCCTTCGCTTTACTGACCCCTCTTATTGCCATATCTATGGCGCAAGTATAGCAAAGGCGGATTCTGCATTTTTGGCAGCAGAATGTAGCTCCCAGTTTGCCGCACGCGTCGCAGTTTTTCCAGTTGCACTCGTTACACAATGGCGCTCAGGTCTTCTGTTAAGGTGAAGGAAGCCGTCAGTCGCGACGGGGAACAAAGAGAAATGTGGAACCAGCTTATAGGCAATGGGAACTGCAATGCGGCACTTTGACAGGCGCGTCGAAGATTCCTTCCTTTATGTGTCAACAGAAAAATGCTTGGCAACTCCTTTCTGCGTGAAGAATTGAAATTGAGCCATGTGAAGGGCGGTTGCACGCCAAAAATTATGGGGTGCGAAAGGCAGAAGCGATTTTAGTTCTTGCCGACCTCGACTTTGGTGACTTCAACTATCGAGTCAGCAGGGAAATCAATCTTCTGAAGTGCCGCTTCCAGAGCCTCTTTGGATGGGGCTTCAAACTCGATAAGGGCTTTTTGCACGCCAGCGTTCGCCTCAGGAGAACAACAATAGCAGGTTTTCAAATAGACATCTTCAATACCCGCTCTCTCAAAGATGTTGGCTGTACCTATAATGCATGTAAGCCTGTTAAGCTGGATTTGAGGTACCTTCGAGTTGACTATGAAGCGTTTCATGGTTCGTGACTCCCGAACTCAAAACAAAACCAAAAGCATCATATAAGTTATGTGCAAACGCGATAGGTTCAAATGAACATAGAAATTGAGAATCAAGTTCATGTTACAGAAGGTTAAACCTCGGCTAATTTCTTTCACAATTTCGCGTTGCGGCTTTTTCTATTATCTGGAGGTTTGCAGCCAATCTCAATTTTATTGAATCCCGACTCCGTCCAGAAATACCAGCAGTCCTTCTCCACGTCCCGAACCAAATCTCCTTCCTGCATCGAAACGTGGTCAAGCCGAATGCGCTGCACCAGATTAAACGCTTCACCTCTCGGTGTCCAGTTTTCGTGCTGCATGGCTACGTAAACTTGGTCTAGCGAGTGCGCTTTCACAAGAGCAACCATTGTGTAGCCACCTTCAGGCTTTCGATACCAAACCTCGTAGGAAGTAGTGGCTTCTTCAAAAGATGAGTTGTAAAGCGAAATCTCCGCATGGTCTTTCTTTAATTCGACATCTATTGCGGCAAAGCTCACGGCGGCATCCCAGCCTCTTTCCTGTGCTCGGCAGCTTGCAGCTCATGAACGCTCACGTTTCCACACTTGTTGCAAAAGACGGCTTCAACACCCGGGTTGTAGTCTTCGCGGACTTGCCTTAGTGCATGAGTGTTGCTGCACATTGGGCAAACACCCGCATCCACATTAGACCGCGGAACAATCTGCGGTTTTTTCTTAAGCATTTTTGCACACCGCTCTGGGAGACTCATCGGACTAAGAAATAAAGCTCTCCATAGGCAAGCTTGAATTCACGGAAATCTCGACTACGTCCTGAAATGCAATAGAGCGCCCTGTGAAAAGGTCTGTTTGAAGTCAGAGAAATCTAATTAAGCATTTTGCTACACACAAAGACAACAGGAGTTGCAAAGAATTAGAGTCTTAGTGGATGAAGATGAGATTAAGGCTGTAAGAGCGAGCCTTGAAAGTACTCCACTGATAAAGGAAGCATTAGGTAACGACTGGATTGACAATAACCTCTTGAATGTTGAGGAGAGAACCATTAAGCACTCACTTTTCTGGTTGTTTTTAGATGCTGCGAAGATTCAAAAAATGGAGAATTGGCTGACTATAGCAAGGTCTTGTATTCCTGACTCGAAGTTTAACAAGATTATTAACTCTATAAAAGAGAGGCGAAGTGAAAAAGATTTTTTCAGCCTTGTTTCCGAACTCGAAGTTTTAGCGTATTACGGAAGCAATGGAATTGCAGTTGAATATGAACCAAACATACCAGAAAAGGAAAATATTGGAGACATCAAGCTGACGGTCGATTCAACCGAGATTTACATAGAAATAACAAGACTTTTTGAATCTAGAGTGGAAGAGAGGGTAAATTCATTGGTACATTCTGTAACGAAGAGAATTGATGCAATACCAAATAATCCCTTCATAATCACTTTGGTAATTGACAATGAATTTTGTCCAGCAGATTTGGAACCTTTCATTGAGTTGGTAAATGATGAAATTGCCAAGAACAGAGACATTCTCGAACCTATGGAAGGAAAGCCGTACATAGTCGAGTTTGGTTCAAAAGCTACGATTTTCTTTCATAAGAAAATAAGTCACCGAAAGGGCTACGTTGGTGGCTCAATACTTCCAGTTACTGAAATCAAATCCGCCAGTCGATTAAAAAACAAAATACTGGACAAACCTCGGCAATTACCAGATGCAAAATTGAATATTGTAGCAATTGACATTTCCCAACATTTTACTGATTTTGAAGATGTTGAAAATGCTTTCATTGGACAGTTGGGTTATGTAATCAATCGTCAAACGAGTGAAGGTAGAATAATTAGAAACTCAAATGGAGTTATCCATACGGCTGATGGGCGCAAAGTCGGTCTAACAATTGCTTTTAAAGGATTCAATTATGAACAACGCAGGAAATATGTTAATTTGTTAGCGAATATTCCATTCAAAGAAGAAATTCTTACGATTTTGTAACACGGTTCAGTACTAAAAGGAAGGCGAACGCGCACCTTAACCCGTGCAAAAGTAGCCCGCGCTCACGGCGGCAGCCCAGCTTTTCTTCTGTGCTCGGCAGCTCGTGCCTTTTCGGCGTCCTGCTCTTCCTTCGTCCTTATTCCGCTTTCCACTTCAAGCTCGTCCCACATTGCGGCGAGTTTGCGCAGTTCAGCTTCTTGTGTAACCTGCTTTTTCTTGGGCATGGTTTGCTTACCGCTCTGGGCTAACAGATAAAGCTCTCCACGGAAGCGTGAAGTCATTTATGTTTTCTCAATTCTTCTTTGCTCGAAAAGTGACTTGCTTGTTTTGTTGGTCCCGAATGAGTTCCATAAAGGATTTCTATTCCTTCACCTTTGAATTTGTCTGTGTAAAGCATAAGAGAAACTAGGGATGAAGGTGCTCAGCAAATGAAGAAAATCGAAGTCTCATTGCCCGAAGGGGTAGTTGAAATCTTGGACAAAGAATTTGTTGGCAAACTCGGAGAAGGATACAGTGATACGCTCCGCAACATCATAATGAATTGGTTGTCGGAGCAAGGGTACTTAGCGAAAGGCGGAAAACCAAAAGACCATCAATCGAAAGAAGAGCACACGCCTGAGAATCAACCGTTTTACACAAGCTGACATTCCTCCAATTATTAAAGGAAAGAAACATGCCGAGCGCGCGCGAAAGTCACTGTTATGGTTAAGCATGTTCGTTACGTCGCTAACTTGGGTGAGGTCTTACAGCAAACATTAACGGTCAAAACAAAGTTGCAAACAAAAAGAAAAGAAGAGCGGGCGCTTCTTAGAACCCACAAGACCCTACTCATATCTTAGTGCTTCCACTGGTCTCAATTTTGAAGCTCTCCAAGCTGGGTACAACGCAAATACTGTACTTACACATACGCCGAAACCCACTGCAAGCAGAGCCACTTCAGGCGTCAAGATTGGAGTTAATGTTATTCCGCTACTTGCAGCACTGAAGCCGAGCGCAACAACGTTTGACAAGACCCAGCCTAAGATTATGCCAACTACTGCCCCGATTAAGCCAATTATCACCGATTCGCCTAAGAATATCGCAAGGACTGTTCTGCTCTTCATTCCTAAAGCCTTGAGTATGCCAATTTCACGCGTCCGCTCAATCAACGAGACAATCATGATGTTCATTATGCCAATCCCAGCCACAAACAAAGATATCGCAGCAACACCACCTAAGAAGAGATTCAAAGTAGACGACAGAGTCGATATAGTCGAAGATACGTCAGCAGCAGACGTCACTGTCACTTGGTTGTCAAAGTAGTTGGTTATGAGCTTAGAAACGCTTGTGATTGTTGCATTGTCACTATTCTTCAGAGTAACGATAATTGACGCAGCTTCATCAGTTCCAAAGAAGCTTTGTGCCTTTGTAATTGGAACATAGACACCAGTGTCGGAGGGACCGCTAATTCCAAACCCACCGATTTTTGGGAGAACAGCCACAACAGTACCAGTGTAGGATTGGTTAGTGTAAGGTAATTGAGTTGTGTTTGTCCAAATCACATTAACTTGATTGTTGATATCTGCAAATATTGTACCGTTCTGTTCAGGGTCATGTATTCGCTGACCTATCACGATGTCATTTTCTGAAGGATTTAGCGGTATAGTTCCGCTTTCTGCTTTGAAGGTGTCGCCATAAGTATTAACGTACTCCGAGAAATTGACCGCTACTATTCCACCATTGATTTGTATGACTTTGTCTCCGTTTTGGATGAATCCTGACTGCTGAACTACAGCCACTACTGTGTTAATTTCTGGTGAAAGTGTCTGTATTTCACTTGTGTAATTTAGGTATAGTATGGGTGCTGAAGCTGTTCCTGAGAGAGACGTTGGAGCTGAAGGAATAAGAGACCCACTGCTAAGACCTCCAGAAGCTCCAAATCCGTTTTTACCAGCAGTTACTACTAGAGTGTTCGCTCCTACCCCTTTTTCCACTTGATTTGTAATAGTGGTTTGTAGACCTTGTGAGATTGAAAGCAATGCTACGATTGCAGCGATACCAATGACTACACCGAGTATTGTTAGACCAGCGCGAAGTTTTCGCAGTTTAATGGCACTGAAGGAAAATGAAAACACATCTCTTGCTTGCATTTTAATTCACCATATCCGAAGCAATTACTCCATCAAGAACCTTGACAGTACGATTTGCTTCCATTGCAAGATGCTGGTCATGCGTTACCATGACGATAGTTACGCCTTTGCTGTTGAGTTTCTTAACTAATGCCATGACTTCGCTTGCAGTCTTTGAGTCTACATTTCCTGTTGGTTCATCCATTAGCAAGAAAGCAGGGTTGTTTGCTAATGCTCTTGCTACTGCAACACGTTGTTGTTGACCACCACTTAGTTCAGCTGGTTTATGGTTCATGCGGTCTCGCAATCCTACATCTTCGAGGAGTTGTTGTGCACGTTTTCTCCGCTCACTCCTGCTTACGCCAGCGATTGACAAGGGCAATTCGACATTATCCAGAGCAGAAAGTCTCGGAATGAGATTGAAGAATTGGAACACAAACCCAATCCTTAGTCTCACACCAGTCAATTGATTATCGTTGAGCGTTGAGAGGTCAACTCCATCGATGAGCAGTCTACCCGAAGTTGGCTTATCCAATGCCCCAATTAGATTGAGAAGAGTTGATTTACCACTTCCTGAAGGACCTAAAATTGAGAGAAACTCGCCACTTTCTACTCGAAGGTTCGCTTCACGCAATGCCTCAACTGGAATCTTTCCTACAGTGTAGGTTTTTTTTAAATCGACAGCTTCAACAACTGTTTTCTTGATTTCATTGTTCATCTTTTCACCTTGTATGAAGCCACCTTAATCGCATCGTAACGGATTACAGTTGTACCGCTTAAGGTCGGCTTTTTCAGCAATTTTTGCTCACAAACCTTATTATCAAATCACAGATACTCAGAACTCATGCGAAAAATGGTCCTTGAGATTTCAGAAACAGAAATCGAGAAATTACCCAACACACCTGTCCAAATGGTAAAGTCAAACGAAATCTTGCGCCTTCTAAGATTTAACGACAAAGAATTCGCAGCAGTTATGCGAATAGAATTCAAAGACCCTTCATTCAAAATAGAAGACATGCTCTCTTACACTCAACTTGCCAACGCCAAGGTTGAACTTTTAGAACAGGATAAAAATGGTGGGTTAACCTACTTTGTTAAAGGTGAATTGCCAAAAGACTCCAAACAACAAAAACTTAACTCTATTGGGCTGTCATTTGGCGGTTATTTTCTAACTCCCTTAGAAGTAATAGATGGCAAGATTAGGATGACTTTTCTGGGAAAACCCAAGCAGCTCAAGACTTTGCTGGAAGCCTTCGAAAATATCGGTTTGCATTACAAAGTGGTTTTACTCGCAGATGCAAGTTTTTCTCCGAGTGCTCCTCTTTCTTGCTTAACACAGAAGCAAAGGGAAGTGCTTGTTACCTCTTTTAAAGAGGGGTATTATGATGTTCCTAGAAGAATCGGGTCAAAGGAACTTGCGCGTAAATTAGGGTTAAAAAGCTCTGCTTTAATAGAACATCGAAGAAAAGCAGAACGCAGATTGCTCGCTTCAATATTGAGTGAGCAGTAACTGGAGTATAGTGCGCTCTCCTTGAAGGAGACTGTTAGGGCAAACTGGTGGGTAATCGTATTTAATCCGACAAAATGACCGTCCTTCACGGAAAAAGTGGTTATCGCCACTTTTTATCCGAAAAGCCTTGTATCCCTGAAAAGCATCGGGATTATCCTGCCAAAAAGCCTTTCGAAGCCTAGCCTTCTCCATGCTTTTTTGATGGTCTAACTTGTTTTCGTAGCATCCTGCATCAATCACTAGTACAAAATAGATTTCGGATAAAAAACGAATCGTGGTTCAAAGCATTTGTTTATGCCAAGACCACACGGCAGCAGCGCGCGTGCATACACATCAGCATGACCACAGCATTCTATCTCATCTTGGTGGTTCATGTCCTAAGCCACATGATGCGCCTGTAAGCTTGTCGCTTCATTCTTGTTAGTGCTAATCCGTAGAAAGTAACTTTCCTTTCCTCTTTCTTGGAATGTTTGCGAAGTGAAAAAGAAGAAAAAAGAATGGAGAACTCTGCTTATTCTTTGGCTTCTGCTATTTTTGCTATTGGTGCATTCTTCTTAACGGATTCTATGCCGTTTACGCAGCCTTCTTTGGAATCATACCCTTGACTCTGTGCAATTACTTCTCCGTTGGCAGCTTTCAATCTAAACCTAAACTTTCCCACTTTATCTTTATACCATTCAAAAACTGGTTCAGGCATAATTTCACCTGCAACAACTATGCATAGAACATTTTAAAAGACTTTCCCCAACCATTGCTTCGCCTTCTAGGCGAATCAGCATTAGACTTTCTTGCAGGAATTTACCTAAGCAAACGGAATCAAGAGTCAAAAAAGGGTAAGCGGTGGCAGATGCCTTCAGTTTTACAGCCCAAGTCCAAGCCCTATTACCGCGATGCCCACCAATGCAAGTATTGCCACGATTACCACGAAGATTATTACTGCTACCACTGCTATTGCAAACGCCATCAGCCAGCCACAGTCAAAGAAGTGCTTAATCAGCAAGAGCCAAATTACGAACATGATAACTGCTGCTATAATACCTCCGATGAAGGCACCGACGATTGCGCCAATGACGATTCCGAGAACAACAATCCAAACGGCATCAGTGAACTTTGCCTTCTCTTTGCCAACTAGTGCTCTCCCAACAAGCCACAGTATAGGTGCAACAACTATTACACCTACAACAATGCTTATCAACAATCCAACAATATCCATTTAGTCACGTCCACTTTCTCCCTATAAGAGGTTTTGCTTTATAAATTGTAAGGTTTCTCCTCCTTTGTGAAAATATTATTTTTGCGTTAATCTCTGCCGAATACTTTAAACCAAACCTAAGCTGGTCCAGAGAGACTGGCGAAATTCGCAATTGAACTTCAATATTGAGGACCGCCTAATTCAGAACTACAACAACCTTCCTCGCGACTTCAGGCTTGCCGACGTTATGCGGTTCTGCGGCTTCAAACCCGAGGAAAAGAAACTCGTCTCCCAGCAGGTCGTTCGGCTGTGGAAACTTGGCTTGATTCACCGCAGCGCAGAAGGCAGGTTCTGGACCAAGCGGTACATCAAAATCGAATCTTGGTTCAAAGCCTTTGTAGATGGCAAGACCACGCGCCAGAAACGGAAATCGACGCCAGAACCTGAAATGACAGAAATCAAATCTGATGCGACGGAACTGCCTTTTCCCGAACTGTAATTGCCGCTTTTGACCATCTAATGCGACGGCTTGGTCTGAACATGGATTCTTGGTGTTTAAGCGGGATTAAACTAGCTGATTTCACGTTTGAAAGCGGATATCCCATTGTCAAGAAGGTCATTGAAGGTCTGCCTTGGTTTATCGCAACGAATGAGACTATCGCGGCAAAAACTTTTTCATGAGGGGAGATTGGACAGATGATTTTTTCTACAGCATCCTTGGGAAGAATGGAAAGAACCAAGAACACTATCAAAAATGGCTTAGTGCAGAATTAAGTTTGGGGTTGAAGCGGCTCTGTCTCTAATTTAATAGCGACTTTTTAGTATCTGATATTGGAGGCGTCTACTATCGAAGGCGTTACTCTTACAGCATTTCTAGAGAACACTTGTGAAGCTATCGACAAGCTCCCAGATGTT
>Ga0209777_10000270_pt1 | contig 89499 bp, 119 predicted proteins | sample FrelakmetHBP12HB_FD_187147 | JGI IMG/M metagenome (GOLD analysis project Ga0209777, IMG submission 187147) | Freshwater lake sediment microbial communities from the University of Notre Dame, USA, for methane emissions studies -HBP12 HB (SPAdes)... | ecosystem: Environmental > Aquatic >...
ACATTCTAAAAGGCCTAGTTGTTACTCATGAACCTGTCTTAGAAAAGGCATACATCTACCAAGATATCGCGGCGTGTGCCAAGGCAGTTTCCGCGGAGTCCACTGACCCACGTGCCCGTCTTATACTTAAAGACGAATTTATGAGAATTCACGACTTAGCACTTCAGGCCGCTCGTATTGCAACTGAGGAACTATCCAGCAGATTGAAACTCGAAGGAAAAGTTGAGACGAGCCTCGGAGATGAGATTCTAAAGATTGAAAAAGGCGGAAAGAAGGGAGGTGACAAGCCTGACAAGACTTCTAACCCCGTTTGAATATAAAGAAGCTTGGAGATGGTACGTAAGAAAGTTTAAAGTAACTTTAACTGACACTTCCGCCTACCTCTATAATCAAGACGATAAACTCCTCACAGCATCTCCTTACTTACTAAAATTCGACAATCTCGACATGACTGAGTTTCAAGTTCAGTGCGTCAACGCCTTAACATCTCCTCTAAAAATTAGTTTCTCAGATATAAAACGAGAAGTAGCTAAACGCTACAAAATTAAATACGAACTTTGGAAACTTTATCACGTTCCTATTGAGAATCCAGATTTCTATAAAAAGTTCCTCCAACTAATCAAAACTCGCTCTGAGGTTAATCTCCTCATATCAACTCAGCCAAACTGGAATGGAATGTTTTATGCCGAGATAACAAAGGCTGGGTGGACGGTTAAAAAACACCCAATCCAATTCCTCAACAATAATCCTTTGGAACTATGCTTAGACCTATTCACGTGCGTTGAGAGTTATGTCGGAAGAGACGAAATGCCATACACACTCTCACAAGCGTGGTATATAGATTACAGAATCTACGGTGACCGTAAGTTTCCTAATGCCATTGCTCGTCACAATGTTGAACAATCATATTACGAATATCCATTCAAGGAGTTAAGAAGGATATTTAGAGACTCTGATAGAACTGTGTATAAAGATGCACTAACGGTGTTTCAAAGATTAGGAAAAGAAAACAAATACTACATTATGCAAACAATAATCAGTGATAAACACTTTGAGATTAATGAGGATGGTTTTTTGGTTTATTATCCTACTAGACAGGAGGCTTTGGAACTACTATGAAACTAAGTGAGATATGTATTGAATTCGAACCAGATACCGAAATGGTTCTAAAGGTAAACAATGTTCCCAAATCAGTAATGAAGCAATTGGCAAAGAAGATTGGGATACCACCTGAGTTCGAAGGAGTTACAGAAAGTCTAAAGGCTGAAGTCTGCGGTGTGACAGTCAAGCTATGCCGAATAACTAATAGAGAAGATGTAATATCTATGGAGGGCTAAGAATGATAGAGACTCTTCTACAAGATTTACTCTTAGTAGTATTTGGTATCTGTCTCGGTATCCTAATACTCGAGTGGTATCTAAAATCCATTCTTAAGAGCGCAATACTTCAAATCGTAACTGCATTTAGTGGACAAACATCAGGATTTGAAGCGTCCGATATGCTAAATATTGTAGCAAACGTAATAACCAAGGTTTCAGAGGAAATCAAGAATGAAAAACACCACAAGGAACATTAACATTCACAAAATCCTCAAACCATTCAAGAGTGTCAAGTTTACATTAGACGCAGTTAAGCTTCTCACTATTGGACTTTCAGCATTATTGTTCCTTGTAATAATGAAAGATATACTTCAAGAGCAGTGGCTGTCATATTGGTCATTACTTTTGATTTATTTCATTCCACCAGCTGGTAAAGAAACAGTTCTGCCTCTAGCTATAGCAATGAACATAGACCCAATGATAATGATAATTACAATCATATTCTATGATGTCCTCTTTGCCATACTAATGTTGTCTAACTGGTGGATTATTGAGTTAGCAATCTCAAAAAACTCATTCATAAATAAGAGATACACGAAAATAAAGGAACGGGCTGGTAAGATACAACGAAAGCACAAAAGCGTAAACTTCGTGTTGTTCTTACTAATGATAACACCATTCACTGGTGGTGGAGCATTAACTGTTTCCATCATAGGAAGTATACTCCAAACTAGAAGACTAACAATCGTATTAATAGTCCTAACAGGTTCAACACTTCTGTTAGCGATAGTCTACTATGTAGTATGTATGTTAGGATAGGAGGAAGATAAATGAAAAACAAAACAATAAAAGTATTGGCTCTACTCATTATCTTAGTGAGTATTGCTCAAATAACTGAAGCTGCAATAACCGTCGGTGACACTGGACCATATACTAAAGAACAAGGAAAGAAACTGTTGTTCTATGGTGAACTTATATCTGAAGTTAAGATACACTATTGGGACGCTGATAACATTAGTAATACATACTCAGTTTCAGTTCCATTAGAAGGAAACGGTCTTACCAGTTACACTTATCAAATAACAAACACATGGAATACTAATTACATCTTATGGTCAGCCGATATTCAGACTAATGTAACTACATATCATTTTGAGGGTGGATTCTCAATTAACAATGAGGGAATAAACATGTCTCAATTTGTTAATGAGTTTGCTCTAATGAATTCTACAATAATATCGAGTAGGGCTGGTATTGAAACTGATATACAAAACACTATTAGCACCTATAACGAGGGTCTGGTTAATAAATTACAATCCATGGGACTAACCGACAACCAATCAGCTCAAATAGCCAATCTGATACAAACGACTTCTAATGCAACCATTAAAACTCACGACCAACAAAAGTTAGAGAATCTTGCTAATTACAACAATGGTTACAATACTGCTATGAGCTATTTGATATATACAATAATAATAGAAATTATCATAGGTGTTGTAGTCATTAGTATTTTCAGAGGCTGGAGACCATCACTCAGAAGGAACAAAAAGGAAAATCATTCACCTTCTGACACAGCATTCGACCTGGATTCGTTTAAACTCACTTAGGAGGACAAAAACATGGAAGTAAAAGCTAAAGATTTGAAGCAAGCCATTGAACTCATTGAAGGAATGGAAAGGACATTCAACGTTGAGTTCTTCAACAAAAAGAACAAGAAAATACTCACTCAAAAACTGGCTGAGTTCGAAAAGAAGAATGAAGTTATCGACTATGTCGATAGGAGACTCACAGCATTTGAGGATGAAATCAAAGGAATATTGATGAGACAGAAGATTGATTCAATACCGAGTTTTGAGTCTCCAACACCTCCTTCTCCCTCTATTCCACCTGTATCTTGGATATCCAGAAAAGTGAACGATGAAATTGAGGAGCACAAATGCTCAAACGGTCACTCCATTACTGTCACCCGAGATAAAACTGGTCAATTTTCTGCTCGTGTTGATTCTGGCCCCTCTAAAGCGACAACTGATGCAGGACTGGCCCAGTTGAAAAAGTATGTTGAAGGACTAAAGGCTATATAATTATTTATCTGATTATATCAGATATCAATATTATATAGAGGTGACTTAATTGATTAATGATTTCTTAGAAAACTTAACAGAAAAGGAAAGATGGATTTGGTTTTCTGCTTTCTTTGAAGGTGAAGGAACTATAATGGAGACATTTGACCAACTTCTAATAGTTCAAGCTGGAGAAGATTCAAGGATTTTATTGGAGAACATAAATAAACATCTATTAAAGAATAGAGGAACAATTTGTAAACAATCTAAAGAAGTATTTAATAAGTCTTTTAAACGCAATAATTATACGAACATGAAAGCTACAAAGAATGCTTATTTTCTTAGTATTGGTAAACGAGATTTAACATATTATGTTTTGAAGAATATAACTCCTTTCTTATACAATAAGAGAGAACAGGCCAGATTAGCAATCTTTTACCATGATATAAGAAAGAAGTATTCTGGATACACCCAGATGTTTAAGAGATTTACAAAAGATTGTAGAGAAATTAGAAAACGCATGATACATAATCTCACAGGTGATACGAATTTTGAATCTCTGGAATCTAAACATTTTGGTGGTACCGTTATACATTCTTTAGGTGAATTTTACTAATAGAAACAAATTTATAATATCAAGTCCTATCCTAGATTCTTAAGCCATACCTTTATTGTTCGCATAAAGGGACATACATACCTTTATATACTCATACAATAATATAAGGGTAAGAATTTAGGGCGATAAGGCCCTTCAATAGGTGAGAAAGATGGGACAGAATAAAGCAGAGCTACAAGAAGTAGTCTTAAGGCAGATATTTCTAGACGCATTCAACGACAAACCATTCACGAACTCAAAGCAGCTCCAGGTGACACTAAGGAAACACCAGAAGGTTAGAGGAAAAAACGTCACAGACCTCACTTTGTGTCAACAGGTTTCATCAATCCTTTTGCAGTTGAGGAGACAAAACGTTATTTGTAAACCAATAAAATCAACTCCTCAAGACGGTAACTGGACCATGACTCCTGAGATGCTCCGAGAGTTCCGCAACAGATTCGTCCGACGTCACTTCTATAAACACAAGTTTTGCAACCACCTGGAAACCAAAAAAGTAGTATTGCAAGGCTGGGACTACGAGATAACCGAATATCGCTGTCCTGTTCTGAAATCTAAGATTGAAAACCCTGAGATTCATTGTGACTCATTACACGGGTCGAAAACTGTAATGGTTGAGGTCGAAGTTGAAGATAAGAAGACCAAAATCAAAAGGAAAGAACTCGTTAAGACCTGGTGTAAATGCGAGATAACAATGTGTTCTGGTTACACCCGAAGCAAATCAACCAGTGAGTCGCTTCAGATTTCCTCGGCTCTAATCTGGGATGAATTGAAAGATGAGATAAAAGACTTCATCTCACGTAGGGTCAACAAGCAACCTTGGAGGGAGATTGAAGAAGATGCGATTCATCACTTACCTTACTCTTTCAGAGGGACAGACATCAACTCAATCCTTAACTTACAAGAGTTAAAGGAGAAATCAGAAAGATATAACCTCAACCCAAACCTTTAAATAATACTACAAATTTATTAGGGTTACCTAGTAAAAGGGTAATGTAATAGGAGGTAAAAAAACTTGTCGAAAAAGACAAACCAACCAGAAGAGGAGCCGTTAGACTCTGAGGCCGACGCTGGAACCGAGCAACCTGAGGGAGAAACACCCTTGGATGCAGCGCAGGACCCGCCAGCACCCGAGCCAGAAGTGTTCGACAACACGAACCTTCAGCTCAAGGAAGTCATGAACATCGACTATTGTGTCGACGACGGAGTCAAAAAGGAACTCCAGTCCATCTTGGACCTGTTCAAGCCCATGACGGACGTTCAGGTGAAGATTTCATCTGGTCACGACATGGTGTGCACACGGAATCACAAACAGGTTCTCCGCCTGACACCTCTCAAGCGTGGACTCAGCGCCAGCCTGAACGGTGGGAAAATCGAGCGGTGGAGTGCACCCCAAATCATCGGGTTCGTCAAGAGCGACTTCCAAACTCTACCCACAGGGACACCCGCGGGAGCAGTAGCACCTGCCCCCAAGGCACCCGCCAAGACAGCCCCTGCCGCGGCACCAGCCAAACCGACCAAAAAGTAAAAACAACGGCCACCTCGACCAAACAGTGAGAGAGGAGATAAGAAATGCTCCTCTTTCTCACTGAACTTTAGTTCCTGTTTCCAATTGGGGAAAACGCCTTGTTGAGGAGAGAAGTAAAGACAAGGTGAGGAGAAAGGTGTAGAGGTTCAAATCCTCTCAGGAACATAACAAGCAGGAGATAAGAAAATGTCATTAGTAGTAGCATCGAGATATTATCCGATAAACGTCAGAATGGATGAAAACACTGAAGTTCCAATGTTCGCCAGAGACTGGTTGAACACGGAAACTGGTGAGATTCAGACTCTGATTGGGTAATCAGAATGATAAAAATTACAAAAATTCAAAGAGACGAACAACTTCGAGGATTAGTTCTCGACGGTATAGGTTCTGAGGCAGAATCTGAATTTAGTGCCTCTGCCGAGAATGACCTCAAAACCTTGATTCGAACGCAGATGAGCCAGTTCGGCTTCAAAGGCGAAATCTCGATTGAACCTGAATAGGCGTTTTTAAGAGATTTCCGACCACCTAGTGCAAACTTTGTTTATGGTGACATAAAATGACTAAAGTACAAACTAAATACTACCTCACGACAATGTCGGAAGATAGTATAAATCAGATGGCTGATGAACTTTTCGAACAAATCCTCACCGATGTTCAGAGGCAATTCAACAGTATAGTTCAGAAACAGTCTGTTGAGGATATGCTTCTGAATGCACCTTCGATTCAATCGGCATACAAAAGTTCCGTATTGAGTGCTGTTACTAGAGTTTCAGTTCGCCTATATAACAAGGCAATTACTGAGACCGAACGAAGTGACAGAGAGGCGTTCGCATTAGCCTCAAAACTAGGCGTTATAGGCGTTTAAACTATAGGCGTCTAGTTGTTAGTCCTATATAGGAGTTTGCTATATATAGCGGTTAAACTTGCAGCACTCCTATACCTTATTCCTTGTACAAAACCGCGGTGCCCTATATATAGCAAGTGCACTGCTAGTCCTTTCTCGCATTAATACTATAGGCGTAGTTAGTTCTTGCCTATATATAACCAGTGAACGACTCGAATAACATCTATAGGGCGTTAGTCCTTCCTAGTTTAATCCTATATATAGCGGTTAAGCTGCATTCAGGGTAACGCCTATATATAGCCAGTATGCTACCCGGAGGTCTCCTATAGCCTGGCTAAAAGGGAAGAGTATATATACTCAAACAGCGATATATAGTATAGCCGAGAAAGGCAGGAAAAAGATTATGGCAAAAGACGAACAACAAACCCAAACGCAGGCTAGTGAGACCGAACAACCCAAGGAACCAGAGGTCTTCGACAATTCCAAAATCACCCCAGTCAAGGTGATGAACTTTGACTACGTGAACAAGGAAGCCGAAGAAGTCCGAGCGGACCTGACCGAGTTCGTTGAGGCACTCAAGCCAAAAACGAAAGTCCACGTCCTCACCCGTGACAACAATCAGCACGACCTCCGAGTCCTCCAGGAAGGACGGACAGTCCTTCGTGTCTGCCCCCTGAGAGCCAGCTACAGTGCGAGCCTCCCGGCGGACAAGGGAGCAATCAAATCCCACTCCAAAAAAGTCATCCTGGCCGCAATCTCGAAGATGGAGTAAGGGCATATCAGCCCTCCTCCTCTTTCTTTTTTGTCCGCATATAGGAGGACGAACTAGGACAAAGAATGAGCATATAGGAGACCAAACTATGATGACTAGGGAGCAGAGAAAAGTCCTAATACAAATTCAAGAGCGGACTTACAAGATGATGTCCTTTTACGACGACCCGATGACCGAGTATTACGGGGCACAAGATTGTTGCCCATACAAACCTATAGACATCGAGGCTCTTGAATTACAGGCCAAAACACTTGGGCTAACCGAATGGCAAGTCAACAAAGCCTCAATGCGAGGTTCAGACCAAGCGGCGTTGAACAGCCTTCGAAGAGAAGGAAAATTCAAGGGTCGTATAGGTCATCTGAAATGGATGATTTGTAACGTCCTTGATAACGTTCAAATCCGAAAGGACTACGAAGAATACCTTCGAACAAAGGAGCAGTGATTGCTCCTAAATTTCTTTAATACAAGGAGGACACATGATAGAAGTCTGGTACACGGAATTCTACAAGGAAGGCACCCGAGTTCGTGAGTTCTTGGATAAAGAACCAACCGAACAACAGTTACAAGATGGTAAGTTTACCACAAATGGTAAAACTCACTATCTGCCACTCAAAGGAATGAACTTTGAAGTTCTCTGGCACGGATATTTGGATGAGAACTTGTGGAAGGCAGTTAGCTCCTGGGACTAAAGCGAGGACAAATGTCAGACATGCAAATATCAGAAATCAGGTTCACCGAAGAGGTGAAACAAATTGAGGACATGGTCAATGGTCCGAGCAGAATCGAGGACTTGGGACGAGTTTTGCCCTATAGGCTTCACAACACACTGGAACAACAGTTTATGAGGATTGTTTGCGGATTCATATCCGAGGTAGCAACCTCAAAAACTCTACCAGTTGACGCTCGTAACAAGAAAACAAAAGACTTGTGCAACCTCATTTACGAGCTGATGAAACGAAGCGGAATTGACCTCAAAACAGTCGAAATACCTCTAATCTAATCAGGGACGAAAGTCCCTACAATTTTTTCGTATAGGAGGAAAAAACAATGCCGACAGTAAACTGTCCAAATTTGGGATGCAGATTTCACCAGCACACCTATAGCGTAAAACACGAAGTTGTTGGAGGAGTTTGTGGAAGGTCGGAAATAACTTTGATTAGTCTTCCGACTGACCAGAAACTATTCTGCAAAGACATCGAAATCTAAAAATGAGGGAGAAAACAAATCTCCCCCCTTATTCTTTCGTATCGGAGGAAAAAACATGAGCTATGATGACGAAGGTGTGAATCACATCAGCGGAAACAGATGCCGAACATGCGGTCGATATGGTTGTGAAGGCGGACCAGCGTGTGAAGCAGCAGCAGAAGCAAGAGCATAACTGTAACGAACTATACCGACAACCTCACAGGAGGTGGAAGAGAGATGAAAACAGACCATCAGTTCGTCGTAGAAACCGAAGTAAAGTGCTCAAACGACCAATGCAACAGGCACGAAATGCTAAAGTTTCAAATCAACTACACGACGAATCAAAAGGGAGAAGTCATCAACCAGAAATGCGTAAGAACCAAGTAACTTATAGGTTATGGACAATAACCTATTCTTACTTTTTTTTCATGTTAGGTGAGGAAAGTGAAGAAGAAATCAGCAATTCAGGATTACTTGATTTATCCAATAGACTGTCCCAATGATGGGATTGTCAATACACCAATATCACCGTCTCAATTGTTCTTAGGAACTATAAGATGTCCCAGGTGCGGTATACCCGTAACACAAGAAGATAATATTGACTTTGCTATGTAATTGAAAGGTAAAGTTTCAACCAAAACCTTTATATAATAATACAATTTATTTAGTTTATATTAGGATTAAGTGACTTACTAGAAACATCGACCCATCCCTCCCCCAAAAGGGACTCCTTAATCTTTCCTGCCTCTGATTTTGGAGTCCCTCCCCTATTTACTTTGATTTAAAAAAAGGAGATATGAGAAATGGACATAGTAATCTGTGCAAGTTGTGGATTTGCAATAGGCTGTTGCATCTGCGGAAGACAAAACGCCCAAGTTATCAAGAAATACGAGTAATGGTTCTTGGAGACAAGACAACCAAATGAAGTATGAGAATCTTCTTATTGACGGTCCCTATCTAGCCCATCGCAGTTGGGACGCTCCTTACACGTTAGTTGCGAATGGTCAGAAAGTCACCATGATTCATTCGTTTATGATGACTCTCCAGTCCCTACGCAAACGGTTCGCTCCTAATCAAATCTTTATTGCTTGGGAATCTCACGGAACACAATCCTGGCGTAAAGTAATTTATCCAGAATACAAACCCTCAAAACCCGCTCCGACTACTTTTATTTCACAACTCACTAACTTACAAAGGATGTTGAGTCTCCTTGGTTATCCTCAATTCAGTGCCGATGGAAACGAAGCAGATGATGTCATAGGTAAATTGGCACAAACTCCTCGCTCTACAGTAATCTTCACTGTTGATAAGGATATCTGTCAATTGGTTAACGACCACGTTCATGTATGGACTGGTCACGAGATGATGGATTCTGCAGCAGTTTTAGAAAAATACAAAGTTCCACCAAAAGACATTCCAAAGATGCTTGCTATCTGCGGTGACCCAAGCGATAGCATTCCTGGTTTCAGAGGATATGGACCAGTGAAAGCAGCATCTTTACTAGCAGCTTGTCCCTTTAATGAAATCAGAAATCTCGACCAACCATCTTTACAACTCAACCTCAAACTGGCGACACTAAACACGATGTGCATATTGAGGAAATACGAACTCGATGATAAATCAGCTACTTTAGATGGTATACTGTCTTATTATCATTTACATAAACTCAAAGCCTCAATCGAACTTTTCAGAAATCGAACTCCTAACACTTCAGATTTATCCAACTTTTACTAAGGAGATTCAACAATGAGTAACTTAGATAGAGTACTGAACCAAGCAAAGAAAGGAAAACACATCTCAACTGAAATGAGTGAGAACACTGACTCCAGTGACGACGACTTCGGTCTATTCTCAAGACTACAAGACGACTCGTCATTATATTCAATCATGTTTAAGGACAAAAAATGATATGCTGCAATTCATGTATCTTGAACCCTTTTATTCCTTTTCATCTAATACTGTATGGCGTTCAACTAGATTAGGGAAGGATAGTCTCAGATACTTATATTACAACATAGATGTTGCCAAAGTTACTTGTCATGTATTAAAACGCAGGATTGAATTTCAAGATGTTTATGAGAATTTTGGTGAAACAATAGATGATTACAACAATCTCATTACAACTCTCAACATATTTCAACAATTCCTAGACAAACAGAAAGAAAAAGTGAAACTAAGCGACGTGATTAAGACAAAAATCAGAATAGATATGTCCCATGAAATCATAGTGACAGCTTATGATAGTGAGCTTTATGATTTCTTTAAAGAACAACTCACCAAAACTCAAAAGTCATTCAGAATAATAAGACCTCACACACTAATAAAACAGTTCGCTTAAAGGAGATGTGAACATGATAAGTAATAAACAAGCCAAATCATATGTCGAAAAGATGATTAAAGAATTCTACGTTAATCCTGAGTTTCAAAATGCCATGTGCTGGCTTACTGAAGAGATGAACAAGATTTACACTGATAAACTACGAGACCTTCAGAAGCGTATCGACTTCTATCGAACTTTCTCAAATGACCCAATCTCACTGGAGAAACATCATCACAAAATGTTTAAGGAAATAACTAACAATGTAGGATGTTCCTCACTTATTGCATTTGGAATAAAAACATTTTCCTCTCGACTGTTCGAAGTGTGTTTCACAAATCTCGACAAGACTTGGGACGAAGTATTGAAGTCGTATTAGGAGGACTGTATGATTAGAAAAATCATTAAGTTCATGTCCGAAATAAACCATGTATTGGATGAACTCTCAGAAGAAGGATTCGACATACTCGTTCTTGCTATACAGTCCTCATTTATAATTTCATGGTGAACTCAATGCTACAGAAACCCGACCCAGATAAAATAGTATTCAAAGTTTTTCCAGAGGCTCTTAAGAAACTCAACGATGGGCACTGCACGAGTTGTGATAAACTAATTGAGGAATCTGATTTTCGAGATGAGTCAAGCAAAGTTGAATACTCAATTTCAGGCTTATGTCAACAATGCCAAGATGAGGTGTTTGGAGAATGAATGAACCATACTATGAGCCATACTACAAACGAGCTGACTTTAAAACTAGAGTCTCTATGACCTGTAGAACTTGTCACAAAACTATAATCGTAGACTACAGTAGGCCCGACCATGGTTTACCTAGTGACCACATCTTACAGATTGAGGATTGTCTTGATAATGATTATTTAAGATGCAAAACTCAAGCCGATATTGATATCGAACATGATTAATTGAGGGACAATGACAACTTACATAGGTTCAAGTGGACAACAAATAGAGTTTCCACAAGAAGCTGACTTTCTCTACATGAAATGTTGTGTCTGCGGTAGAATGGGATTCTATGGCAGAGATGCAACTTGTATTGATTGTAAATTGAGGGCATCAAATGATAAAAAGAATAGTAATCTCACTACTGGCAATACTAATGTTCGCTAGTGTTGCTGAAGCTGGTGTCACAACTAATCAAACGAGTATCAACCTCACCGCTGGAGATTCAGCTGTAGTCTCCTATACTCTATCATACAATGGAGTTGAGCCAGCGGCCTGTCATGTATATACAAATATCACGCCTGACGGGATAGGCTTCAACCTTTCATACAACCATTTGTTTGTTCTCTATGACGGGACTATTGTATACAACATTACTATAAATACAAACGCCGCGTTAAAACCATTAACATACAACCTCACTGCAAAATTTGATGTTGAGACTCCCAATAGTCAAGTTAAGATAAAACAAGTGTCAGTCACTCATATCGTATATGTTGATAGACCAATCATAATAAATAATACCTCACCGCCCAAGACAGTTTATAATAACCAAACTCAAACCGTTTACTTAGAACCTCAATACAACTATCCAATCTTGATAGGACTCGGAATAATAGTCGTAATTGTCGTCTTTGCATTAGGGTACTTTATTTCAAAGTACAGAAATAAGAGGAATAAACCATGAAGAACACATCAAAAATCTTGATGGTAGCAGCTATTCTCTTAGTTGCTACAACGCTAGTTAGTGCGACCCTGCTGACCTACTTCGGGTCAGGAACCGTCTCAGTTCACGTTACCCAGTCAGTCACTATCGCTGGGCACGACTGGACTCAACCGTTCACTACAACTCTTGATAATGTGACCGCTGGAAACACCTACTACTATGATGTTCCCATTAACAATGCGGCAGACCATCATGTTGGAGTTGCCTGGAATTACACTATTGCCCCGGACAGTGACGGTATTAGCATCTGCGTTAGCTACGATGGTGGAGTATCGTATAATCCAGTTGGAAATACATATCACCTACCAGTTGGAGACTCAACAGCGACATTTAAAGTCACCTTCGATGATGCAGTTGCACCTGGTGACTATGTGTTGACAGGGTATCTCTATCCGTCGTCAATCTAAGGGAGAGTTTTCTCCCTATCTTTCTTTTTTTGAGGTAGGCACAATAGGGTGTTTAGAAGGTTCGACTCCTTCCTATCCCGTATGGCAGAATATGAAATAACCATGAAGGTTTCACTATCTCACGAACTGGCAGTGAGGTTCAATCAGTATAAGAACTATGATAATAAAAATGCAACTGATGAAACTTTCGCTGATATTATTAAAGACAGAATTGAGAAAAGATTGTCTATGATAACTGGAGTAATACCTACAGATGTGACTGTAAAAGTTATTAAAAGTTAGGCCTGTAAGATAAAGTTTCGACCATAACCTTTATATACTACGACAATTTTATTAGTATTAAAGGAGGAAGATAAGTGACAGATGAGATTAATACTCCCTACGACCACTCTCAAGACAAACCTCATCTTGCTTGTGGAATAAGCGAAGATAGATTCAAGGACCTACAGTCTCTCAGTTTCGAGTTGTATAAGAAAGCAATGACAATATCTGAAATTGCAGAGAACTTGGAGAAGGCTGTAAGTAGAAGAGAACTCGCTTACATGTCAGCTTTTTTTCTATCCGAGAAGTTTGAAACTTTTCAGGATGTTGAAGAAGCCATAGTAGCGTCGTTGGGTATTCACGTTCGACCACCACGAACAATTGAAGAGTGTGGTGATTGTAAGAAGAAGGATACTTGCAAACAGTATCAGAAAATGAAGGAACAGATGAGTCACTTGAGTAATCACACCAAGTAGAAACCATGCCACGAGATATGGTGTCAGACTCAGCGAGGGTTCAAATCCCTCCTGTTCCTCTGTCTCAAAGAGACAAATGGAGATGAAATCATGGGTGTTCACCCAGATGGAACATACACCTTATGGGGATATCAACTCCTCACTAAGGACATCAACTGGAAAGGCGACCAACCTGGAACAACTCGACCGACCTATTTCTTCTCTCGGGAAACAACTCCCCTGAAAGAAGGCGTTCGAAAGTGCGGTATCCCAGCAGGATACTATGTCATGAGGAACGCACGAACTGGTCTACCAGTCCTCACAAAAGACAAAACCAAAGCAATCCCCGGCACACCAGGTGGCCCCGCTCTTCCTTAGGGAGATTCATTCTCCCTATTTCTTTTCTTTACGCCTTTTCAATTTTATTCTACAGATACACATAAAAAGGGGAGGAGTTTAAAGTCGTTACAATTCTCAATAAATAATATAGCGTAAGAAGGCTTGTTATCCTTTTACTAGGAGTTAAATAAGCCTAATTATCCTTCAACAAGTATCTCTATATAATTTTTGAGGTTTTCATTATGAGTAAGTTTGAAATAGTAAAAGATTCAGCAAGAAAGTTCCTCGGAGACATAATCATAATACCTCAACGTGCTACTAAAGATTCAGCAGGTTACGATTTCTACTCCAATGAGGATTACGAACTGGCTCCTGGAGAAATCTACATCTTCTGGACAGATGTAAAAGTTAGGCTAGACCCTACAATGTTCCTTGACTTGAGAATACGCTCTTCCCTTGGTTTTAAGGGTTTGATGCTTGCTAATAATGCAGGTGTAATTGATTCAGATTACTACTCTAATGTTTTAAATGATGGTAACATAGGAGTTATGGTTAAAAACACCAATCGCGGTCCTTTTACCATCAAGAAGGCAGATAGAATCGCACAGGGCATTATTACACAATACTTCATAACTGAAGATGATGAATCTAGAGAATTGAGAGCTGGTGGAATTGGAAGTACAAATACTTTCGATTAGTGATATTATGTTTATAGAAAAGCTAACTCAAAACATTTACATAAATGTTATTTGCAGTTTAGCTATCTGTTCTCTAGGATTGGCACTACTAGCTTCAGCCTTTAAAACTTCAGTATTAATGACTTTAGCAGCTACTCTAATACTGTTAGATATCCCAGTAATCATATTTGCAATTTTCAAAAACTTTAAGTTGAGGTAAAAACATGGAAGACTTAAAAGACAACATTGTAGCCTATACAGGAGCAGCCCCTTCTCTAGAGACATACAACATACCACTAACTGTTAGATTCTCTGACGACCACAAGAAGATGTGGATAAACGCACCAACTCATTGTGTATTCAGAGCCTCAGGAATCAACAACCTCATAATCCACGATGACCAACTTGAATTCACTGAAGTCCCTCTATGTTCATCGAGACTTGCTCTCTTTCTAACTGGGGCACTAGTATCAGGTATTTCAGCCGAACTCATTCTCAATGCACTGTTTAAACTTGCACCAGATATGAATCTTCTATTTGCAACAACTATAACTGCAATTGGTGCAATTGTTGGTTATCTTACTGGGCGACATTTCGACAGGAAGTTAAAGAGGTGAAACATGATTGATAGAGAAACTCATAGACAAGCCTATTTGAACAAACGAAAGGGAAGCAGAAGAAGCAGTCGAAGAACAAAGCAGATTGAGGAAAACTGGAGACAAGAGGACGCAATCAGACAGCAAGGCTCACAAAAGAAATAAAACTAGGAGCAAAGAATGGACAAAGATAAGTTTATGTTTCGCAGTATACTGATAGTTTCAATGGTTGCAGTCTTGTCATGTGTCTTTCTTATTCCTCCTCCCAAACCTTATCTCATAATCAAGTTAGACAATGGCGACAACTCAGAGATTCTTAAGGTAGCTGTTAAGTATCAAAATCTTACTCCACGACCAATCACAATTCAGCATGAGGAAGGACACGTCTATGATGTGTTCGTAAACTGCACAAGTAACGATTATACAAACAATATCATCGAATACTATAATAACTGCACAATCTCAATTTTCAGGAAGTGAGGACTTAGTATGTCTATTGTTGATATTACAAGAAAACCTTGGGGACAGACATTCACGTTTACTAATAGTGATAGATTCAAAGGTAGCATAGTATCGGTTTTAAAAGGACGTCGAACTTCTCTTCACTATCATAAGCAGAAAGATGAAACTATCATGGTTGTAAAAGGTAAAATATCTATAACTTTAGATGGAGAAATCAGAATAGGAACTGTTGGTTGCGTTGTATCAATTGGCCACGGTTGTATTCATAGAATTGAGGCTTTAAAATATTCAGAATTCATAGAAGTTTCTAGTGGTGAGAAAGGCGACAAAATCCGTGTCGAGGACGACTACAAGAGAGTATGACTAGAGAAGAACAAGTTAAGATACTTGAGGATGCAATTAACAATTATGGTTGCAAGTATTTTAAACTTACCAACTTGAAACTTCCTTATCCACCCAAAGCTGCTATGCAGTATATTCCAGATTTATTAGATAAGGGTGTCGTCACGATTTACTTTAAAGGAAAACACGGTCCAACAACATATGAGAAAGTGAAAAAGAATGAAACAAGGAATAATCGGTAATGCTGCAGATAAGTTCACTGTAGATTCTGAAATTGAGGCTAAAAGAATCATAGGTGTAATTCTTGATTCATTCTCGGAAGGAGACATACTTGTCTCTGGTCACTGTCCGATGGGCGGCATAGATATCTGGGCCGAGGAAGAAGCAATAACTCGTGGATTTACAAAAGACCGTATGGATATCAAAGACCCAAGACAACATCATTGGGAAGGAGAGTATGGTTTCAAGGCTAGAAATTTAGATATTGCACGACAATCAAAGAAACTTCATGTTATTCTTGTTGACAAATACCCTCAAAACTATATTGGTAGAAGATTTAACATTTGCTATCACTGTAACTCAACTCTTCATATCAAATCTGGGGCATGTTGGACTGCAAAGAAGGCAGAAGGATTTGGTAATGAGGTAAAAAGATATATAATCAAAAACTAAAAGGAGTAATATGCTAAATTTAGAACAATTGCAATTTAAGATTTCATGCTTAACTATCTGTTCATATAACAAGATACTTCTGGATGGTTTGATTCATAAGAAGTTAGATAATTTGAATCTAACGTCACCAGTTGAGATTACTGCAATAGATACAGTTAAGTTCATTAAATACTTGTCGCTTTACGATTCCTTGATTAGTGACAGAATCAATAAGTCAGACGAATTCGTTAAATTACTATTTGAAGTTAGTTTAAATCCTATTCAAAAGTATGAAAGAAAACAAAAGAACCAAAGTAAAGGTGTATGTGCAATCTGTAAGAAGAATGATTCATGCGATTTACATCATATCATTCCTCTTGTATATGGAGGAAATAATGAGAATTATAACTTTACTGCTATTTGTAACTATTGTCATCAATCGGACGCTTTTGAATATTTCTTACCATCTTTACAAAAACTAATAGAAGATATGAAATCAGAATATTCGTAAATTATACTCGGCTCTTTGTTCATACTTTAAAATTAAAGAGCCTTCGAAATTAGAGTAGATACAATAACTCAAGTTGAGATACAGAAAAATTAACCTTTAAAAATACTATAAATTAAAGGATTTACGAAAACATGACAGAAATTTCTGAGTTTGCATTTGAGCCAATTATCAAGAAAGGAGTAAGAATTTTCAGACCTGGAGAGTATGAACTACTGACACAGGCGATTCCTAAGTTAGAAAATAAAAACAAATTCGACTTTATGCTTTTCACTGGTCTCAGATATGAGGAAGGTCAACGAGTTCACGACAATCCTAACTTATTCAGTATCAAAGACAAAGCCATTAAGATAGCATCCTCAAAACCAAAAGCTACAGTTGAGGAACGATGGGTGAAATTAAATCAATACGGCTTAATGGCTACTCAATACTTTCTTAGATGCGAAACTAATCTTCCTTGTTACACAGCTTGGAGAGATGATATTAAACTTTGGTGCAAAAAAGCCAATATCTCAACTGTTGGAGTATCCGTAAAGTCTACTCGTAAGACTTGGGAATCTTGGCTTATCATAACTCATCCAGAGAAGATTTTCGAAATATGTCTAAGTCAGGGTCACACTGAATTAACATCTATTAAACATTATGCTAATTTACCGTTCAGTAAAGAGGAGAAGGAACATATCTCAATATACACCAAAGGTTGGAGTGATTAGATTTACTGATTATAGGCGAAGTGATTGGAAAATACATCGTGAAATAAGAAGGTTTTATGGACAACGACCGTCGATGCGGTTGCTACATCTTTTTTCATTCTTTTCCTCCCAGACAAGAATCTTGTGTAGCGAATCCCACCAGTCACGCTATATATAATCAGTAATAAAGGATGAGTGCACAATGATAAAAAACGACGCAGTAAGAAATCAGCTCCAACAAGATTTGAGTGCACTTCACAAATCCATCGAACTCTACGACATAGAAACTCCAATTAGACAGAAGATATTTGAGCAGTTAGATATCATTGGTGAACTAGTTCTAACTGATGTACCAACTGAGAAAGTAACACCAACCATTAAGCCTCAACAAGTTGAACAACCTCCAGTTATACGTAAAGTAAGGTCACTATCAGGAAAGGCAATATTCAAGCCAGAAGAAAAACTTGCCACTTACTCAGTTCTGACAATATACAAACCGATAGTTAATTACATACTTGAGCACATTCCAGATAAGGCACAAAGTTGCGATATTAGGAACTTACTAATTGTATCGTACAAGATACATGCTAATAGGACACTAAAGGATTCAACAGCAGCTTATTATTCTTCATATTATATCAAATATTTGATAGATAATAGATTCTTACAAAAGGATGAGATGGGCAGATTAGTTAAGCCAACAAAACCTCAAAAGCCAGAAGTAACTAGACATCAAAAGACATCAATTCTCAAAGAAGTTTTTTCCTCAGGTAAAGATGCGGGTGCACAGTGGACTGAGTCAGAGTTATCTGAGTTACGAAAAGGATATCTGAAATATGGATTAAATGAGTTACTAAGGATTCGTTATACAATGAACATCCTCATGAACAAATCTCCCGAACAGATAATGGAGAAAGCAAAGAAGTTAGGTTACCAAACTAAGTGAGATTATGGGACGACATAGCGACTACGCCAAGATTATACTACTGATACTAGCAGGTATGTTCTTTCCTTTTGCTGTATCAGACATCATAGTATATGGACTGTCCCTCTTGATAGTTGAATCCTTTATACTCTTCCTAGTAACCTTCGGATTGGAATTAGGGACCGTAGTATTAATTTTCAGATTACTCAATAAGGATAAATCAAAAGAAATTGAAGAATTGAGACCAAACTACAAATAGATTTGTAAGTCAGCTCCTAGATTTTTACTGTAATGGCGAACTGGTGGTTGTAGAGTGCATCCCATCCCTCCTAGTAAATCCAGTCTTCCCATTACAGTCGCTAGATAGAGTTTAGATTTACAAGAGGAGAAAACTATGCCGAAAGTAGCAAAACATTGTATATCGTGTATTGCCCACCAAGTTGTGTGCTTCAACGAGGATGAGCACGAGGCTTGTGAACAGCACACACTAGACCCATACTATGATGCATCAAAGGGACTATGATGAGGCGATATTGTTCAATTTGCGGTAAAGACGTTCCAATTGGAAGCAACGTCTGTCCCTCTTGTCACTCACCTAGGATTAGAGAGAATTGAGAAGATGATAAAAGAAATCAAAAAGGCAACAACACCCTCATTTGATTCTTTCTTTACATCTGATGCTTATCATCCAATTGACAGAACTGAGGCGTATAATCCCAAAACCATAGTTGAGGCTGAGAAGGAGAAACTCAGAGCAGAAATTGCAAAGGAGATGGAAAAATACACCTTTGAAGAATGGGAGGCCATCGTTGCTAAGAAATATTACAATCGAAGACACGTGGGATGGCCCTGCGATGATGCTCAAGATATTCCAGTAGGAGATAATAGAAACTTACACATCAAAACCTGCCCAGAATGTAAGCGACTACTGGATGAACTCAACAAGAAAGTATACACAAAGAAATCACCACCAACTCAACAGGAGATTGATGAAGCATGAAGTGGACACGTCCTCTAGTATGCGACCCAAAAACCTGGTACATCACAATATGTATTAGTGCCATAATCATTGTAATCTTTTTTACAATCAATTTACTGTAAGATAAAGGCTCAACCAAAAAGTATATATACTACTACAATATTTATTAGTATAGAATCTAAAAGTATTGAGGTGTTTTTAAATGTCAGAGACTGAGAATTTTACTGAGTTTAAGCATCAAACATCGCCCGACAGAAATTTCAAAATTTATTCAACTCGTGACAAGAAACACAATTTAGACCTCATCATCGTTATGGTAGGGAAAGGTTACGCTTACTGCGGTGGTCTCGTAGTAGTTGATGACAAGGGAAATATAAAAACGGGGGACCACATTTCTGTGCCTGCTGATACATCAGTATAATATATAATTGATAGAATAAGTAGGCAGAAAAACTCCATAGGTAATTCTGAGTATTTCCTCTATTATTTCAATATCATATTTCAATAATATGAGATAATAGGATAGTTATATATATATTAAAACTTCGATATAAGTATCCTTTTGGGCCTGGAAAAAGGCGAAAATATGTCACAAATCGACACCTCTCTGTTGGAAAAGTTGATTACGGAGGGTTTGTCTAGTAGTAAAATCTCAGAAATATTAAATTTAAACATACCAAAGGTTCTATACTATACTAAAACTCGATTACCTGAACTATATGAAGTCTTATTAAAACACAGCGAACGGGGTAGACCTAAAGTTGAGAATCCTAAAACGTATGCTCCAAAAGGGTACAATACAGTATTTACTCCAGAATTAAGAAAGAAACTATCAGATAGTAAGAAGGAATTCTGGAAGACTGAACGAGGAGAAGAAATCAAAAAGCAACGTCTTCAAGAACACGTTAGATACATAAGAAAATGTTATGCACAACAACAACTTGGTAAAACAAATGTTACCAATGACGAAATTCGAGAGGTTTATTCTAAACATGGTAAAGAAATGACTAGTAGAAATGAATTTTCTGAGAAAATCAGACAAAGAAAACCATTTGTTTGGGATAATGTTCATTTCATGTCAAATCAGGAACTTCAAGTTGCACAACAAATACTTACAAATCCAATCGAAGGAGTAAACTATAATATAAGAATTGGTATATACTATATTGACTTCTTTCCTCAACAATACGACAAGCAGTTACAAGGTTGTTTCGTGGAGTATCATCCTTGGGATTTGCATAAAAGAACTGCACAACAATATTATTACGATAGGCAACAAATAATACAAAACTCAGATTATAAAGGAACACCATTAATTCTAATTACTAAGATTCAAGGTTCAGATTTAACAATATTCGATAATATAGGAGGAACAGTTAATGGTAAGACCCGAGTTTAAGGATGTAGCACAGGCTGAGGCGTTTATTAACAAAAGAATCAAACCTTCGAACAAAGAATACTATGGATTCATCACCGAAGCGGGCGAAGTATGTTTACTTCCAGGAAAATCAACGTCTCCAGTCGTCTATGTCCGTATCAAAAAGGCGACACTTTCAGAGGCCAGAAAATTAGGCTTCGATATTTACCCAGTTGACACGTTCGAATGGAACGCAGAAAACACCCCCAGGCGAGAATAATGCAAATCAAACGAACTGCTTACTTTGCTGCCGCACATTTCCTCATCAACTACAAGGGAAAATGCAGTAGACTCCACGGTCACAACTGGAAAGTCGCCGTTGAAATTGATGGCGAGCCTTCAGCTACTACTGATATGGTTCTCGACTTCAATGAAATCAAGGAAGTCATTGATAGATATGACCATTCAGTCTTAATCCCTGGTAAAAACAAGGAATTGGGACAAGACTCAACTAAAAACTTATTTATCTATGGAAACTACAGATTTCCAATGACAGATTGTGCCGTTATTCCATATTCTCAAACTACAGCCGAAAACATAGCACTCTCAATAAAAGCAGACATCAGAGAGCGACTAAAACCTCACATCGAAAAGTTTAGTATCCGAGTAACCGTGAATGAAACAGTCAATAGTTCGGTGATTGCATGAAGGTAAATGAAATCTTTTACAGCATCCAGGGTGAAGGCCCAGATATTGGTATGCCAGCAGTATTTGTGAGACTTTCTGGATGTAATCTAGACTGCTCTTGGTGCGATACTGAATTTGAATCTGGTAAGGAACTTACTATTCCAGAAATCATTGATACTGTTAATAAAGTCTCCTCTCAATGTGGAAACGTGATTATAACTGGTGGAGAACCTCTGATTCAACCAGATATACACCATCTAATGACAGAGTTAATACACGCCGACAAGAATGTATCAGTTGAGACCAATGGGACTGTCTATAATGATAAATTGATTGGTCTTGGAAAATTTGTAGTTAGTCCCAAGCTCGACTATCTTCTTGGTGAAGATTGCACTCGAGTTGACTCCAAAGAATACAAACACACACTATCATTATGGAATCGACAATGCTCTTTCAAATTTGTCGTTGGAGATAAAATCGAGGTAAAAGAAGTTAAAGACATAATTCAGGAACTCAGATTAGAAAATGTATATCTGATGCCCAGATGTCAAACTGAGGATGCACAACGAATGGTTCTTACTCGTTTAGTTGATTGGGTTAAGGATGAACTTCCTGATTGTAAAGTAGCCTTCCGTCTTCACATCTATTTATACGGATTACGCAGAGGAACTTAATTTCTAAACAACACGTATGTAAAGGGAGATGCACGTCGATGAAAGATTTACAAAATACAGAACCTGAGTATCCAGTAATTATCAATAAAGTTGGTATTACTAACATACCATACCCGATAATGGTTTTAAAGAAAAATGGAACACATCTCAACACAATCTCAACCGTATCGATGTATGTTTCCTTAATGCCAGGTCAACGTGGAACGCACATGAGTAGATTCATTGAGCTACTCGAAAAATACAAACTCGACATCAACAGTTCAGGATTAGAAAATCTCAGTAACGATATGATTAAGGAACTCGTCAGTGAGTATGCCGAAGTTCAGTTTGATTTTCCTTATTTCATAACTAAAAAGTCACCAGTTATGCACATAGAGGCACCATTCTCATTTAACGCTGGATTCTTATGGATAAACGATTGCGAGTCCATAACTCATAAGATTCGAGTTGACGTTGGTGTCACTTCACTATGTCCCTGCTCTAAGGAAATCTCCAAATATGGAGCTCACAATCAACGAGCTTATGTTAAATTAGTAGTTGAGCCTAAACATGGTCAATTTATCTGGTTTGAGGATTTGGCTCAGATTATTGAGAATTCAGCATCCTCACCTATCTATCCAATTCTCAAGCGTCCTGATGAGAAATTCGTAACTGAATATGCCTATACTCACCCTATGTTTATGGAAGATATGGTAAGAAAAGTTTACTTCCTCACTATGGAAAAATACAAAGGTAGAATCAAATACATTTACGTTAAAGCTGAATCTGAGGAGAGTATTCATCAGCATTTGGCAATGGCACAAATCGAGGAGAAGTTATATGTCTAAGGAGTTTATAGTAAGCGGTCACTTCAACAGATTTCCTGCGAAGAGCGTTGAAGTAAAGGCTTTTGCGGTTCGAGACCCTTGGGAGGACTTCAAGATACTCCAAAATGGTTATGAGAAATACTATCAACTCCAAGAAGGAGACATAGTTGTGGAAGGAGGAGCTTACATTGGTATGTTCTCCTGTTATGCTGGTCTAGCAGTAGGTCCAGCGGGTAGTGTCTACTCCTATGAGCCAATAACCGAACACATTCCTCACATACTAAGAAATGTAGCACTAAATGAGTTGAGTAACGTGGTTGTTACCAATAAAGGTCTCTGGAGTCATGATACAGATTTACTCATTGAACACAAGGGTCCTGAGTCATCAATGATGCACTTTACTAATGCTGGTAATCCAACTACAAAAGTTAGCGTTGAGTCAATAGATAAAACATTTGCTAATAAAGAAGTAAACTTTATCAAACTCGACGTTGAGGGAGCTGAATTAAGAGTTTTACGAGGAGCCGTAGAGACTCTTAAAAACAATCCTAGAATCAATCTCTCCATAGCCTCATATCATAATCAAGAAGGCTTTCCTACATATCAGGCAGTTGAGGCTTTCCTACATGAATTAGGATTTACTGTAAGAACTGATTGCCCAGAGCACCTAACAACATACGCTTGGAAGAAGTGATAATATGACAGACCCAGATATAGTTCAGTGTAAGAAATATGGACGAGTTACAATTAGTGGTAACTGCTCTTGTTGTATCATTGGCGATACAATTAGAGGACAATTGTTCTGCGTAAATGAAATTAAAAAAGAACCAAAACCTCAATACAAACCAAAGGAGATAAAAGATGACGACACACTTCCTCCCAGTGACTAGATTGGTTACTGAGGGCTGGAATGAAAACATGCATTGGCACATTCCGCCCAAGTATTTCTTCTATCCCTACATGTTGGTTACTCCCTTTGTCACGGGAATGAAAAAACATCGCTCCAATTTTGGTGAGTCATCAGATAAACTTCACATTTATGCTGATTCTGGAGGGTATCAAATCGCTACTCAAAACAAAGAAGTAAGCGTATTAGACATCCTTCGTTGGCAAGAGAGTATTGCTGATATTGCATTTACAGTTGATGTTCCTCTCTACTCTTACGAAGGCGGTGAGCCTCGATATAAGGCATACACCGTAGATTTCTTCGATAGATGTATGGATGCGTCAGTTAAATACGCCAACAGAATGAAGGAGACCCAAGCAAATGACAAAATGAAACTTTGGGCTGTTCTTCAAGGAAGAAATAAACAAGAGATTATGAAGTGGCATAGAGCGATAACTAAGGACCACAACTACGATGGTTATTGTATCGCGATTACCGCTTCCGTGAACGTAAACAGAGAACCTATGAGTTGGTTAAGTCAATTAGAAACTGTTCACGAGTTGAACACCGACATTCACTTTCTTGGTAGATGTGAGCCTATCCTCGTTTTAATCTTGTCAAAACTATCCGAAGTCACTGGTCACACCTATACTTACGACACTTCCTCAACAATAGTTGGTCCGCGTTATGGAAAATATTATGACCCATACTTCCATAACTTAATCTGGCTCAGTCACGATAAGGAAAAACGCCCTAAGATGCCACTATTACCATGCGACTGTCCAGTATGCTCAAGACACGACTTAGACACTGTAGCCTCAACTGACTATCTTATAACTCTTCACAATCTCTACTGTCGCAATAGATTTAACGAATACGCAAACAGGATAGCTGGCGATGATGAGCTATTTAGATATGCGTTGAAACACTTCATCACAATCTCAAATGCCTTGAACAACAGGGAAGCAGAAATAATGGAAAGAATCAATCATCTGATTTATGGTGAGTGCAAGAGAATTACAAGTTTAAGTGAATTCTACTAAAGGGGAAAACATGGTGGCGCCAAAGGCAGTTACATTAGACAATTCATATCTGGCCAACTCACAAAATTACGGTATAAAGTTGGAGAATGATTGGCTAGCGTATGGTTCAAAGATTTCCAAACGAAATGACGCCTATGTCTACTACTCGTTTCATGCCATTGTTGGTCAACTATTCAGAGACAAATACTACTTTATGTTAGACGAACTCAAAATCGATATGTGCACACCTCTCATAATTTTACAAGATACTGGCTCAGGTAAAACCGTATTGAAACACACTTTGCAAAGATTATGCAGAGATTTAAAACTCAACTACAAGGATGTATCGGTTCTTACCGCTGGAGCAATGATAGGAACCTCAATTTACGATTCAAAGTCAGGAAATACTAAGATAATATTCGGATACTTGAAGGATACTAACGTATTTGTGTGTGATGAAGCTGATGCGTTATTTGGTCATCTAAATGACGAAGTTTATAGAGATATTGCCATGGCTCTGCAAAAGACTGCGGATTCTGTATGGCAAGGTGACACTCACATACACAAAAAGTTAACTCAGGGTGAACCAGTCGACTATGATGCTAATTGCACATCAATACTAGGAAGTTATATTCCTAAATCCTTTAATGATTTAGCTACTACTACAGGTTTATTTCCACGTCACGTTACTTTAGTTCGTCACATTCCATTGGAAGAAAGAATAGCAGTTATAGATGAACTTGTCGATTCTATAAACATTGCTCGTGATAAAGCGTATGATGACGAATATAACAGAATAGTCGGAAGACTAATATGTATGAGGAAAAACGCAGGTAATAATGCAGAAAGAATTGAGTTTACCAATGAGGCAAAGGAGAGAATCAAAAACGAAGTTAATGGAATGGTTGATGTAGTTAGAGATTCTTCCTTACTTACTCGTCACGTGTTAGGTGGATTTCTACCAAGATACGCTATAATGTTAATGAAGCTATCTTGTCATAATGCTATACTGAGAAACAGTAAGCAAGTTGAGGTTATGGATGTTGCTAGGGTTGCTAAAAGATTCATTATTGTTTGGCAAACCTTAACTGCCTACTTAGAAATGTCCCTTATCCTCAACGATAAAGATAGAATGATATTTAATGGTAGAATTCACAGTGCGGTTCAAGTGTGGCACGAGTTGAGAGACAAAAATGAGGAAGGGATAGTTAAATACATCAAGGATGATGGGTTCTATGTTAGGTTTGAAACTATTATTGAACAACTTAGAACCAACTATGCCTGGGGAGATTGTAGTCTCAATGCAGCTCGTGAGTATTTCTTGACTACATTCATTAAAAAGAAAGACCAAGTAGACCCAAAGGCTTTCTTTCAGAGAATCGAACACGGTAGTAACAAAGTAGTATATATAAAGTTAGTAAGAGATTTGATACTATAGGAGAAAAAAGTATGGCTACACCACCCAAACCACCTGCTACAAAGGTGCCAGAAGAAGTTAAAGAGACGCTATTGTCCATCTCACAAGCAAAAAACATACCGATGGAACAAATAAAAGCCGAATTCCAAGAAATCTACGACCACGATGAGGTAGTGTCAGTTATCACTGATATTAGCTCTAGAATGCACGCTGCAAGTGGAGTATTAGCAAATAAATACTTCAGAAAGGGTGGTGGAGCAGGTCAAACTATCTTTGTCCGAGTCATCTCAAAATCCAGAAAAATTAAAACTCCCAAATCCTATGTTTGCGACATCGTAGGCATAGTGATGGAAGCAGATGATGAAGGAAAAGCAATCGAAGGAGCTGATTACTCCTGTATTGCCCTCTGGGGTGACGCCATAGACACAGCTTCTGGTGTTGTAATCGGAAAGGTTTATCAAACCACAGCTGGAAAAGATTCAAAACAACCAGAATGGGGCAAAACTTTCTCTCAGTTTGACAAAGGTGTCACTTGGGAAGAAATCGAACTCGAAACGATGCCTGACATTGAGAAGTTCTACAATGAAAATATCAAACCTCTCGAAATCAATGTCAACCTCAACCAACTAGACCTCAACATCAGTAAGAGCAACTGCGACTTACGAAGACTCACAGTAATGGTTGCCGACGCTCGTAAAAACAACGATAAAACCACGGGCGAAGAATACTACGTCTACGATGTTTGGGATAGGAGAGCCGCCAGTGCTGGTAATGTAGGCATCTTCGTCACAAAGGAGCAATTCTTTGCTGGTGTGGGTTCAATCCTCAATATTGATGTAATCATCGCTAAAACCAAAAAGGGCGATGTCATTATGAATGCCCACTTCGTTCACGCGGTGAGTTTAGTTCCTCTCGTCATCAGACCCAAACCAGTTAAACCCGATAGTGCTGAGCAGGAAACTGCCAGAGAGGAACCAACAGGCGACCCAGCATCTGAAGAACATGCTGAGGAAGAGCCAACAAGTAAAGACTTTTAGGAGGACCAATGGTAGAAAAAACTAAGAAGGAGGCGCCCAAGGCTGCTCCACCAGCCGCTGCACCTCCGAGGAAAGTTGAAGCTGAAAAGAAAACAGAGGTTAAAGACCTCACTTTGGAACAGTATGCCGAAGAGACTGCTGACAGTCATAAGGGCATTGTTTTCTCAGAGACTGCTGGAGGTAAAACCAGATTCTATATGAGGATTCTGGATTACCTCAAGAGTAAAGGCGTTAAACCCGACCAAGTATTGATGTATATCCTGAACACCGACAGAGCAACTGGTGTCACGAGTTTCATCAATTCAGTCCCTCGAGAGTTCCTCAAGTGCGTTCATGTTCTACAAGTTGTAGATTATGACACACTCATTAATGCAACTGAACAGGCTGATGTAGCATTAATGAAACACGTCGAAAAGCAGGGATATAAGTATGCGTTCTTGATTCATGAACTATTAGGTGAACCTTGGACGTATGCTCAAGACCACTATGTTCGAAAGTCCTACAATGAGGGTCTCGGTGACTACTTCGCAACAAAGAAGGGACTTGAAAAAGCTATTAGAGATGATGTCTCTGCATATAAGGCTCTCGATGGCTGGAAAGATTGGTCAGTCATTAAGCTCCTTCACAACTCAGCCTGGATGGACAAGTTGAAAAACAAACCATACAATGTGTGGTTCACCGCAGAGTTGAAACCTGGTGAAGAGGGAAGTATCTTTGCCAAATCAGGTCGTCCCGCAGGTGAGAAACTTGACATACACCGAGTAAACGAAATCGTCAAGTTAAGTCGTGAGGGTGATGACTACTTCATGGAACCTATCAAACTCACTGGTTACACCAAGAGATATCCCAAACAAAAGGTCACTGGCAAGAACGCCTATGCTATTCACGAGGAGAAACTGACCTGGTTGGAAAGTATAGGATGCAGAGAATCAGTCATCAAGAAGCTCGAGCAGGAAGCAGGAATAACACCTCCTGAGAAGCCACCAGAGGAAGAAACACCACCTCAAGAGCCTGAAAATACCGAAGAACCTCCAGCGGAGACACCTCCTGAACCCGAAGCTGCACCTGAGGCACCAGTTGAACTTCCAAAGGAACCCAAGCAAACTGGTGAGGAATTAGTTCGTCTAGATGGAGACAAAGTAGTCTTCAATAAACTCTACGACGATGGCTCTAAGAAAGGTTTCAAGAGAGTCGCAACTGAGGCAGATAAAGCTCACTTCAAGAAACCTGCCCCTGCGGTAGCAAAGCCAGCACCTCCAAAGCCTAAAACCTCAACGCCTCCTCCTGCTGCACCTAAGAAAGAAGAAAAGAAAGAGGAACCTGCCGAATCTGGTGGTTCTACTCTGGAGTGGTAAGCACAATGGTAGAAGAACAAAAGTTCGAAGCTAAAATCGAGCAACAACATCTGGATACGATTCTTGAGGCTCTAACTCTCAAGAAAATCTTTCCTTTTTGTCCCTTAGAAGTGAGGACGAAAGATAAGATTTCTCTCATATCCTTTCAGGAGAATGAGAATCGGTCAATATTCAGATACGCCAGATACATGAAGGACTACTTCAACTATCTCAAACCAGTTGACTCAAAAATCTTCATCAATGTGGAGAAACTGCACAAAATCATATCAAAATCCGCACCTGAAGATATGATTCGCCTGGTCACCGAAGGGAACAAACTGGTAGTTGAAATGCCGAAGGCAACTGTAGAGTTGAACCTTCTCGACAATGCCATGGGAGCTTGTGTTGGACTTCCATTCGACATCGGAAAAGACGGTATTGTCGACTTCAAAACTGCTGGGCCTCTAGAAAACATCTTTACCATACCCTCATCAATGATTAAAGACGCGGTGGCGTATGGTTCAATTCTAGACACTGACGTCTATCAATTCATACTTGACGACAAGAGGAAACTAACAATCCTCGTTGGCAATTTGGAGGACAATGCTGAGAAAGCAACCTTCACTCCGACTTGCACAATGGTTAAATACACAAGTCCAGTGACTTCGACCTTGTCGATAGGTGTGAGTGAGATTGCAGCGACATTCTCCTCAGACGTAACAGTTCAGTGCAAAACGAATTACCCAGTTTGGTTCGCAGAGGAGGACCACAAACACAAATTGGGAGTTCTAATAGCCCCACGCATCGAGAAGAAAGAGGGAGATTAGTGCTATCTCAACTCCCTCGTTTTTCTTTTTTTCCACCAAAAAGACTGTATGTTGAGGATAAACTGGCATTAAAGAATTTAATCGAGTATAGCAATGGGATTAGGGCCTGTTATATTACACCTTATGTGTATCCAACAAGGGAGACATTCATAGTAGATTGCATAATTAATGACTTCGATACAAATTCACCATTACAATTGGAAAAACCATATTCAGACGGCTTAAAACTTAAGCACTTCTGTGAAGAAGTGGGATTAGATTTCATAATTGACTTCTCTGGTAAAAAGGGATATCATATTCTTCCTGGAGTAAAAAGCATAACTGTTCACAATGAGGAAGAAAAGTTAAAAGTAAAGGAGGAACTAGCTACAGTTCAATTATCATTAGAAAGATACTTAGATTTAAAAACTCTCGACCACAAAGTTATAGGTGATACCAGTAGAGTTCTACGGATACCAACAACTCTACACGTGGATAAACAGGGAGTGAGGAATGGATTGTATTGTAGGAACATTCTTCCAGAAGAATTCGAGAGAGGAGTTCACTACACGTTACAGTTGGCTAAGGAACCTGGAATGATTCCAACAAAACCTAAACAAAATCTCACCTTATCACAAATACTAGAATATATTCCTAAACAGTACCACGTAAGTAGAAAATACTACAAGGGAATATATCCTACAATCATCAGTGGTGGAAGTCATGTCCCAAATCTTCCAGATATTACTTGCCCCTGTATGATTAAGGCTTTACAACAAGTTCACCCTCCTCACGACGCACGAAGAGAAATAACATGTTGGTTGAAACTATGCTCGTATTCACATCCAGTGATAGTAGAATTCTATCATAGGGTTAATTGGAGGAATTTCAACTTTCCAGATACTGAGGCCAATGTTAAAAGCATAAATGCAAGACCACCAGATTGTAACTACATGAAAGCTACATATGGTGTTGAGTGTTGCGAAAAATGTCCCTTAAGCAAATGGTGATTTAATGGTTAAACTCCTAGTTGATACTCAAGAGAAAGACAGATTCATAGAAGTCGATAGATACATAAAGTTGACTAAGGGTAGATGGACTGTCGATTCTTATGAGGTCACAAGGCTCAAAACAGGTGATTATGTCACATTCGATTGGTTTGTTGGCTTTGAGTATAAAGGGATGGACCTGATGGGTTCTCTCTTCGGTGGAGTATTAAAGCAACAACTAATGGAGTTACGTGCAGCGGTGGCACATCCTTACTTGATGCTAAAGTTTAACAGTATTCAGGAAATCTGCGATACATTCCATTCTAACCCGCAAGTAATCATAGGAATATTGTCATCAGCTTGTGCAAAGTCACACGTTCCTTATATCTTAGGTGGTGACTATTGGCTTCCTCACATGGTTAGGATAATTCACAAACATTATGAGGGATTGAAGCAGGGAGATTCCTATGTTCCTATTCGTCCAATCATGAAGTTGAAGACAAACGCAACTTTGCATGAGTGGAAGATTTACATGTTAAAGGCTCTTCCAGATATCGGAGATAAAACAGCGGAAGAGGCATATGAATACTTTGGACATTCCTTTAAAACTGCAGTTAATGCATCAAAGGAAGAATGGATGCAGATAAAAGGAATATCTGAAAAGAGAGCAACATTAATAACGAAGGTATTTTCATGACGAACCCAGCAGCATTTTTGGTAATAAAAAGCCACTACAACTTAGAGGAAGACCGAACTGAATTCACGGCAGTTCTAACGACTAGCGAAAAGACCCTTGCGCCATGGGAAAATTCAACCATGACAGTGTATTATTACAAACGCAGACACGACGCAGATGAAAAGATGGTCTCAAAACTCACAGGTGAGTTCCTAAAGGACGCAGATATGAAAATGGAAGCCCTCGAGCTGATGAAATGGTTGAGTGAGTTCTAATGTATTGCGCCGAGCCCATAGTTGTCATAACTGGAGCTTCATCTGGCATTGGTAAGGCCATAGGTGAGAGACTCCAGGATATGAGTCTACAAGTCGTAAACATCTCAAATTCACCCTCAAAATTCTTTGACGATATCTTAGTTGATATCTCTGACTCAAAAGCTCTAAACATGGAGCTCAACTACTTCCTTGAGACGCTTGGTGAACAAAATATTCACTACCTCATCAACAACGCTGGAATTATGCCTCTGGAACAGGACTCTGTTTCTCTTTTTGACAGAGTTATGAACACCAATCTCCGCTCTATGTATCAAATTAGTCTCAAGCTCCTCGGTAAAATCGATAAAGGAATCCTCAACATCTCATCAGTTAGTGCATTTGGACCAGCGACACCTGATGACCCAATCGCATACGGGCTCTCAAAGGCAGGCGTTATCACCTTAACCAAATATCTAGCTGTTAAGAATCCAAATCTCTGTGTCAATTCTATCTCTCCAGGATTCATAAGTCCTACAAATCTGTGCGGTGGTGCACCTACTCCTAGAGAACTCATTGAGATGATTCCTAAGAAAAGAGAGGGCACATTACAGGAGATTGTTGACTTGGTCAACTACATTATGCAACAAGAATACATAACTGGACACAACTTTGTCATTGATGGTGGACTTTCGCTGTGAGAATCATGTATAAACCAAATGCGGCTTGTATTTACCTCAACAGAAATTGTCCTCGTAACTGCAGTTACTGTGCAGTTAAAGATTTAAAGAAGGACGATATAAAACTTAGTCCTGACAGTTGGATTGAGTGCTTCGAGATTCTTCGTCATTTGGGAGTAGATTTCTTCCTAATACTCGGAGCTGAACCTTTACTTTTAGAACAAAACCTCATAAAGTTAGTTGAGTATTGGAGTCGTGAAGATATTGAGTATGGCTTTTACTCAACAGCACCTCGAATATTGTTTATGAGGAGAGCACCATCACTCATACAAGCTGGACTTCGAAATTGGTCTTGCGGTATCGACTTCGTTCCAGAGGTATATAACGCTAGACAATACACACTCTCACCAACATGTAAGCGTTTGGTCGAAGGACAGAAGGAAAGTCTTGTAGCAAAGGCTAAAGATTCATTCTTTGCTTTAAAATATATGCAAGGTAAAGTTCCAGAGTTACATGCCATGCCCACTATTTCTCGTATGAATATTGAGTTCATGCCAGAAATGATAATGTGGTTAGTCGATAACTTCGATAAATCTCTTCACATGGCTCTGAACTTCGTTGAGCGTTCAAAAGACCCAAGTATGGACTTCGCGATAAAGAAGGAATCCAGATTCTTCTTTACAGAAGAGGATAGACCATTGCTAGAGAACTTTGCGGCACGAATGGATTATCTTCCAGATATATACAAAGAACGGGTTCAGACATCTTTTGACTATCTAAATAATATAGACCATATTATTAACTTGGACTGGCACTGCGATATTAATTCAATGGCAATTAGTATTGACTGTGATGGTTCTATTCGTCAATGCGGATACAAAAACCTCAATTCAACTCAGAAATACTACTATTGGGACTTGGCAGATAAGTTAGAAGAAGTCTTTGCTGCAATTGAAGAATCTCATTCAGCATGCTCAGGGTGTTACTGGTCATATCCCTACGCGTTGGGAAAATACGGTAACGCTATAGTGAACTACAGGAGTGAGTTGTGGAAAGAAAGAGACAAATTATGAGGAACTCTATCTCAAAATACAAGATTAAGAGGATACAAAGGTTGTATAGTGAGAACTTGTCGATTAGTGGAATATCAAAATTAGTTAATGTCTCAAAAAATACAGTTTATAAATATACGGGTTGCAAATCTCACGGTATTTACGACAAGGGTGAATTTAGGAGAGGTAGAACTTTGCCTAAATTCTTGAAAGAAAGAATAGAAATCGAGAAGAAAAATAACAGGGAGATAAAGAATCAACCAAAACCTTTAAATAAGAAGACAAATATTGATATCTAAGGATAGTGAGGTAAAATGACTGTCACGAACATACCGAATCTGGATTATTGGAAAGGCGTAGATAAACGAAAACTTGCCATCTCAGTTTGCTCAGGTGGCATGGACTCAGTCTCAATGGGACTTGCAATGCTCAAAAAGAACTACGACGTAATCTTCTGTCACGTAAATCTCGGTCAGAAGTCTGAGAAACAAGAACTTGAGGCTGTTGAGGCTGTTGTGTCTTCTCTAATCAGGTCGGGCTGGAATGGACAACTTAGACCTAGAGCTTATTACTGGGCTGTTGACACACCTTGGATTGGTGAGATGGGCGGAAGCAGCTTAACTTCTGACAAACTCGAAGTCCCAGAAGGTATGGACTCGATTAAGGAATCATTCAAGATTGGAGGAAACTTAGACACGCCTGGTTTGTGGACTCCTGGTCGAAATATAGTTCTCCTAGCAGCAGCTGCATCATTAGCCGACAGAACTCACGCCTCAGTTGTAACATTGGGAGCAAATCAGTCAGAGACAGCCTATCGTGACAACACAATGGATTTCCTCAAGTCGTTTGAGCTAATGGCTCGATTTGGAACATTAGTTATGCCAGAGTTCACTGCTCCTCTCTACGACTTAGATAAGGCTGAGATTCTTCTCTGGGGTATCGAAGCTGGATTCTATGGCATCTACAAATACACATGGTCCTGTGACAATGGTGAGAAACATATGTGCGGGAGATGTGGATGCTGCAATAATCGAAGACTTGCCTTTTTCATCCTCAATAACATTATGGGATACGAAGGAGACGCTGATAATCAAACCTACATGGACCCAGATTACTTCGGTGAGGTTTTCCTTCCATCCGCGATTGAGAACTATCAGCCTGGGATGTGGTATGGTCCATACATTGAAGACCTCAAGAGATTAGTCAAAGTCGAACAGTCGTGAACTAATGGAAAAACTGCGTTCTATGATGACATATGTTAGAACTGTGATGCCCAATCGCGATTTAGTTGGTGTTGAGATAGGTGTCCATTATGGTGTTCATGCTTTGTCCATCATGAAGAACGTTCCATCCATTAAGAAATTGTATCTAGTTGACCCTTATGGAATAGAACCCAAAGATGGTGAACCATCGGCTCATAGAAAGTTGAGAAGATTTGAAGATAGAATATCATGGATTCGCAAATATAGTTCTGATGCTGCTTGTGAGATTCCAGATGAACTTGACTTCGTGTACATAGATGGAGACCATAGTTACATGGGAGTATGGTCAGATTTAGTTAGATACTACAGAAAAGTAAGAATTGGAGGAGTCATAGGCGGTCATGATATTAATCTAAATGAAGTCTTACACGCTTTCTTTGATTTCATCAAATATAATGATATTGACATGTTTTTTGTCGGTATCTCACAGGCAAATAAGAATCCTGATTGGTGGATTGTTAAACATTAGGAGCAGCTATTATGGTTGAATTGAAAGCAGAAAACATCTTTATCGAGAAATATCGTCCACGAAAGTTGGATGATATTGTGGGTCAGGATAGAATCACATCTAAGTTTAAGGGATTTGCTAAAACTGGTAAAATCCCTCACATGCTTCTATCTGGACCTGCTGGGACTGGTAAGACCACCTCAGTCCTGGCACTTCTTCACGAGTTGTATGGTGAGAATTGGCATCGTTACTTCTTAGAGATGAACGCCTCTGATGAGGGTGGCGTTGGTGACATTAGAAAGAAAGTTAAGGAATTCATAGACATCAGCGCCGTAGAAGTAGTATTCAAAGTAGTATATCTTGATGAGTGTGATGCCTTAACTCCCGAGGCCCAAGCAATTCTACGAAGAATCATGGAAAAATACGCCTACAAGATTAGATTTGCTTTATCCTGTAATTACCCTCATAAAATCATTGAGCCAATTCAGGATAGATGTGCACAATTCCGTTTTAGACCAATCAGAATGGAAGATATGCTTGTGTTGTTGAGGGATATCTCAAAAAAGGAACAAATTAACATCACACCAGCAGCTATCTCAACTCTAGCGTCTCTTTCCAAAGGGTCAATGAGGAAACCCTTAAATGTATTAGAAGTAATCAAATCATCTGGTGTTACATCAGTTGATGAAACTGCGATTTACGAGTATACTTACTGGGTCAATTATGAAGAAATCGAACGTCTTATCCAACATATCGCAGATAAAGACCTCAAAGCAGTAGAGTCTCGATGCAAAGATATGATATTTGAAAAAACTTACAGCATAGATGAGATTCTGGAGGCATTAGGAGAGGTAATTCAGAGTACCAAGTCTTTAAAGGATGATATCAAACTAGAAGCATACGATAAGTTGGAAGAACTTTCGTATCATGTATCACGTGGCTCAAATCCTTATCTAACTTTGAGAGGATTCTGTGCTCATATTATGAAATTAGTCTAACCCGTCTCAGTGGTGGTAGTGGGTTAGGGCGTTTCTTCTGCTTGACGCTTGCATGACTACCACCACACTTACTTTACTATGTATCAAAGAGGAGTTTCAAATTCGCAAATTCAATCCTGGATGGATTGTCCATTCAGGCTCTACTTGCAATATCTTCAAAAGTGTCAACCCGCAGTTTGGAATCCCGAAGTATTCTTCGTAGGCTCCAAAGTTCACGATTCAGTTGAGAATTATTTCAGAAATAAATACAAACCTCACCCATCATTCCAGTATGCTCACTATTATCTTTACGAGGAGCTGAAAAAGGTTTGGAAATACAATCAGAAACCAGAGGACCTTCTTCACGCGTTTAATAGTATAACAGGAATAGCTCAACACGAAGTTTGGAGAGCCAGCGTAAGTGAGAAAAAGCCAAAAATCGAACTTAAAAACGAGAATATAGCTAGAGTCTATATCAAAGTGGACTTGTTCGATGAGGATATGGCTTACTTGGCTGATTGGAAGACATCTAAGTCTCTACGAATCAGCAAAAAAGAAATAATACAGGCCTGCACTTACAAAATAGGAATAGACAAACTTTATAACATAGACTTACCAGAAGCACACTTCATATTCCCATACACACAACCTCAATATACTGATTTCACAGTTGACTTTAAACAACCAGATGTTCAGAAAATATACGCTGAAGTCGAGGAAACCATTACTAAGATTCAAAATGCGTTTAGTACCAAGAATTTTCCTAAGGCGCCACGAACTCCTGGTATGTGTGGATATTGTGATTTAAAGGCCTATTGCAGAGGTTTGAGGGTTTGACATATCATTCATTCAAGTCACTCACTAGAAATTGTAGGACTTGTAAGCATTTCGAAGTCGTTAATGACGAACTAAGATGCTACCACGATGTTAGAAAGGATAATTACAGAATTCTTACTAATAAAGTAAGACGAAATAAGTTAGTTAAATGCAACTTGGTGAAATAAATGATTATTCCTTTATCTGCCGCTAGAGCTAGGTCCAGAACTACGCAGGAGCTTATTATCTGGGCTAATGATGAAAAACACGTAGTTAAATCTCCCTTTAAACCATACTTTTACTCACTTGAAGCTATTAACACTACCGCAGAGAGTGTTGATAGGCTTGAGGCAACTCAGTTATCTACATCACAAAAAAGAGTTTTTTATCGACATAACTTCAACTTAGTCGATGAAGTTCCTCAGAATCGTATTGAGGGTCAGACTTTTGAGACTAACATACCTTTTATTTTCAGAGTTAGAATCGACGAGCCAGATTACTATACTAAATTCCCAAATACTGATGATTTGAGATTCTTATTCTTAGATATTGAACAATCCTCAGCTCCTGGAGCTTTCTTTCCTACATTTAATGACCCAATAACAAACATAGGTTATTGCACTCAAAAGAATCGAACAATCCAGAAGTTGGGAATAAGTAAACATACCTTCGATTCATTAGGTCAAAGAGCAGATAAAAGTATGCTCGAATACTTTAATGAAGTTGTAAAAGATGTAGAGCCTAATGTCTACGTTTATTACAATAAGAGCTACGACTTACCTACTATCTTCCGTCGATGTGACAGATTAGACTTAGATACAAGAGTTTACTCACGAGATAAATCTAAACCTTACATTGCAGGAAAGGAAGATATTAAAATCGAGGGGGCACTAATCTATGACCCATTCGTTGATGCACATGGTGACCAATCCCTCAACGGTGAAGTTCCCAATCGTGGATTAAAGGCAGTTTCCGACTACTTAGGATTCAAACCCGCAGTTCCAGTTGTGGATACTGGTAATATTAATTCAATTATTGGAACTCCTGAACTTAGAGAGTATAACGCAGATGATGTGAGGAGATTACTTCTAGTATTTGATACTTACTTCAATAATGTTATTACTTCGGCTGAACAGTTGAAACTTCCATTAGGAACTACTATTGGATTAGAAACTACGGATTTAGGTATAACTTTACTAGGTGAAGAATTTGTCAAGCAGAGAATTGTCGCAGATGGAACTAACAAAGAAAGATTCCCAGAGATTTTCCTCAGACCAGAAGTCCTCAACAAGGAAGTGGCTGCATTCCAAGGTGCACTATCTAACATCAAAAAGTTTGGGGTTTTTAAGTTCGTTAAAAAGGCTGATTACACTAGTATGTATCCAAATATCATGGCTACTTTTAATCTTTCTCATGATACTTGCTGGATTGTCGACAAATTACAGTACAATAAAGATGGCTTCGAAATTGATACGCATCAAGATTATTTCGATTACATTATTCCTGACGACAAAATCAAGAAAAACGTAGTCCTCCGAGTATTAAAGAAGCCAGGAATCTCAACAAGAATCTTAACTCAAATATTAGAAAACAAAGATAAATACAGTCGAAGATATTCACAAACTCACGACAAGAGAGACAAGGCTCTAAAGTGGGTTGAGAAAATTAAGGCTAATGGTTGTTATGGAATTAATGGTCACCCGCCTCACCCATACGGTCATGTGCCAATAGCGATAGGAACTACTGGTATTGGTCGTGAGGGAGCAAAAACTTTAATCATGACTTTGGAGGACCTCTATCCAGATTCAGTTATTGAGTGGGACACGGATGGTGTCTACGCCAATGTCGACGATAACGTCTTCGATGAAGTTGAGGTTTGGGAGAAATTCGATGAAAATATCGAAGAAAAGTTCAAAAGGAGCGTTTACTTAAACATTGAGTTTGAAAACTACGATGCTGGATACTTCTATCGGACTAAAAACTACGTCTTGATGAGAAAAGGTGTGTTTGAGTTCCATGGCGTAGCAATGAAGTCTTCTAAAATGTGCAACATAGAGAAGAATTGTATCCAAGAAATGGGACGAGCAAAGTTAGGATTGTTAGATGAGAATGAAGTCATTAAGAAATATACGAATCTATCTAACTTTGAATACAAAGACTTCGTCCTTAGCACATCACTTGGAAAGAAGATGGATGACTACAAGGGAACTCCTTTAATCAAGAGACTAGCAATCGCGGCACAAAATGAGATTGGACAAGAACCTGAGATTGGCAATCAATACTTTTATGTCAAAACTCAATATGGATACGAACTGTATCAGTCGACTAGTAAAAACTCGTTGGATATACAATACTATGCTGACATAGTTCAAAAGGTTATCAAGAACTTTAAACTTACTGGTACTAATTTCAAATCTTTAGGTGCTTTTTACGGAAATACAGATGCTAAGGGAGAAGACACTTACGACTTCGATGAAGAAGAAACTACAGTGGCGAAACAGATAAAGGAGGAGAACAAAGTTGTGGGCCTCAACAACTTCTATTGATGACATTGTAGGTAATGAGATAGAAATCTCCAAAGTTATCTCATGGCTCAATGAGTTCTTTCACGACAAGCGTGAGACTACAAAGAAATATGCCATAATAACTGGAGAACCTGGCAATGGAAAAACGATGTTAGTTGAGGCTCTTGCAAAATGCTTTAATGTTCCTATCCTCATAGCCACCTCAGCAGACATCATAGATAAGGAATCATTACTTAATTTCAAAAAGTCACTCAACCTCATGACAATATCTGGAGACATAAAAAAGAAAATCATCCTCATTGACGACATTGATGAATTCTCAAATAGTCCCAAGAGAGGATTCCTGAGAAATCAGATGATGAAGAACGCTCTAGCAATCAGTGACCAACCAATAATTTACACTACAAGAATTCTGCACGAACTTCCTCAAAACTTTACTGATACTAAGAATTGCGTCTTATGTAAAATGCAGAAACCTCTTTACTCCGAACTTCTCAAACTGTTAGAAAGGACTGCGAAGGAGTTTGGATATACATTCACTCGTGCTCAACTAGAGAAGATAGTGAGGGAAGCTCCTTCAACTCGCTCTGCAATAATGTCACTATACAGCGATGACATTAGTTCGGTTCTAGAGAATGATGTGAATATGTTCGTCAAATTTAAGATGATAAAGGAAAGACGACTGAAAGTTCCTCTCTCTAATTATGAAATTAAAATATTGACACATAACTGTAAGAATCTGGATGAACTACTCTACATGACAAGACTCTCAACAATATCCGATATTAGATATAGACGAGATGTGAGTCCTCAACTTCTCAATATTCCTTTACAATTACCAGGAAGATTCGACTTCTTTACTACTAAGAAAGTAAAGTATGAATTGAATGAGGAAGAGGAGAAGTTAGCAAAGGCAATTCACGTTTCAGCTAAGGTCTTTAAAACTGAGTTTAAGCACTTAATTGTTGAGGAAAAGAAGAAAGAAAAGGAAGTTACTAAAAGAGAGAAGAAACCAAATTTCAATAGTTTATCTAACTTTTACTGATTATGACAACAAGAGTAGTAAACATGAGGAAGGAGAAATATGATATTTATATTGGTCGTCCTTCCAAGTGGGGCAACCCGTTTATCATTGGTAAAGATGGGACTAGAGAACAAGTAATAGAAAAATACAAAGATTATGTGTTGAATAGTCCAGATTTACTGAAACATTTGCCAGAATTAAAGGGAAAAACTTTGGGTTGCTTCTGTAAACCTTTGGCGTGTCATGGAGATGTCCTAGTAAAGTTATTGGAAGATAATGTTCCAGCCAAAACCTTTAAATAATACTACATAGTTTATAGGGTTAAGTGAGGAAAGATGGTAAGTAAGCAGAGAGATACCTTTCAAAGGAAAGAGCTGGCCAGACACTTACAGGATAGAAAAATAGCATTTAACAAAAGTGCCACACCTAAGATATTATATCTGTTGAAGTATCCAGTTTGGCAACTACAGAGAATGCACATCAACGTTTTTACTGAAGTTAGAGTCATGGTTAGTGACTTACTAAGTAAAGAACCAATCACCGAAACCAAAATTCACTCATTACAAGGCTCAAATGGACGAGAGACCATAAAGACAATCTTTTGTCCCATTTGTCACAAAGTATTAACTATTCACAAGTATTGGTGTTGTTTCTTTTGTGAGAATCCAGAACACGGAAGAAAAATCTTCGATGTTCGTTACTTAAAATGTGAGAAACTTGAATTTTATGAGAGCAGAATTCAAGAGTTAGAAGGAATTGCTCTTAAAATCGAGTTTGACCCTAATAGACTAGGACCATATGTTCCTAAAGTTCAAGTTGAGGTTGAAGAATGATTATCTGCTTCGATTTAGATGGCACAATAACTCAAACTGATTCTAACTATGAGCCTGAATACTGGAAGAAACGAAAAGTTAGTGAGAGTGCCCTGTGCGTAATGAATCTCGCTAAGAAAAAAGGTCACAAAATCATTATTCACACCTCAAGACTTACTTCGGAAGCGAGAATTCAGACTATTCAGTGGCTTGAAGAGAATAAGGTGCCATACGATGGTATCTTCTTCGATAAGCCTTTCTACGACTATGTAGTTGACGATAAATCAGTTACTTTAACTGAGTTGGTGGATAAGGTATGAAAGAAGTTCTACTGTTTAGTGGTGGGCCTGATGCTCTAATAGCATACGAGTATCTAAATCATCCTGACGCTCTTTATGTTCGGCACGACTGCAAATATGAGCCAAAGCAGATAGCTGCAGTTGAAGAGCTAAAGCACCTACTAAACGTGGATAACATTAGACTCTCACCAACAATGATAAATCTATCTTTATTCGAACAAGAAGATTCAAACATACCTTTACGAAATCTTTACCTCATTATGTATGCAGCTAATATGGGATACGACAACATTAACATAGTTATGCAACTTGGTGAGAGAAGTCTTTCAGATAGGAGCGAAATCTTCGTTATTGAAGCTGAAAGTTTACTTAGTCATACACTTCAACGACCTATTATCATAAGTCCAGTATTCCCTCATTGGACTAAGCAGGATATGGTGAGCTGGTATATTGAATCTGGTCACGATGTTGAGATTCTAAAGGAAACTGTTAGTTGCTTTAATCCTACTGTTCACAACTGTGGTGAATGTAAGGCGTGCCTTCGTCGTTGGATTGCTTTTGAGTATAACAATATACATGAGGACTATACTAATGATATCACAAAATGGACAGGAACTAAGGAGTGCATCAGAAAAATGAAAAATGGTGAGTATGATTATAGAAGAGCACAACAAACATTAGAAGTCCTTAAGAGACATGGATTAGTCTAGTAGGAGTAAAGTGAATTTAGTTTAACAAAATTTAAAGGATAACAAAAGTTGACTATAATTTATATGAAGGATGATTTGTTATCCATTACAATTATGTTTGAATATTAAATTACAAATTTCCAAAGTGATTATATACTCAAAAATTAAAAAAGTGATAAAATGGAACAAAGAATCTGTATTAATCCAAAATGTAAACAAGAGTTTAATCCTGTTCATAAGACTCAATGTTTATGCAAGTCCTGCTTTGAAGATTTAAATTTGAAAGTAATTATTTTCAAAATTGATAAGAGACATGATGTCCGTAGTATTATCTCGGTAATAAAGTTTGGACAATTTGGAAAGATATGTTATAATTGTGGGAAGTCTACCGCTACGGGACCTGCATATACACGTAAAACGACTTGGAAATACCATTATTGTAATGAGTGTTTTAGTACTGTCAAAGTGTATAAATGTTTCTATAATATTCTTGGTTGTGGAAATGTTGTAAAAACTCATTATCCAGTTTGTGATCAGTGTTATCTTGTTGAGAATAAATTTTGTCCAAGTTGTGGTGTTTTATTAACACCTCCAGCTAATAAGTATGTAAAATACAATGATGTGTTTTACTGTAATAAATGTATGCCTAAAACTAAGGTTGAAAACGCAGAATTTGAAGGTATCGAAGTTAAACTAACAGGTTCATTATGTCCTAGATGTCAAACTAGGAACGTGGAGAGTAGTCATCACATCATTCCTCGTGAGTATGGTGGTTCTGATACATCTGAGAATCGAATTCTACTTTGTAACATCTGTCACGATGAAGTAGAAGTCCTAACTGATAATCTATACAAAGCAAACAAGTATTACACTATCGACCAACTCAAAAGTTTCATACTAGGGAGTTTTCCTAAGATTGAGGTATCTGTATGATAAAGAAATACGTGTATCAGCAATTCACAATAGGCGTTTGCAAAGTTATAAAAACTTGTGGTTCTCTTGCCATCACCATCAAGAAAGATTTTGCTGAGAAATTTAACGTGAAACAAGGAGACGAACTCATAGTGATAATACTGAGACGAAACACCTTCGCAGATGAAATTACTGAATCAGAAATTAAGGAAATACTAAAGAATCAGAAGCAGGACTTAGACTTTGATGTCGCGGCCGCGCAATTGAAAAAGAATTTGGGTCAGGGATAATCTAAGCCTATTATTTAAATGAATACTTTCTTACTCCCTATTTTAACATAATATTGTTTCCTTATCATATTTTAAATACTAATTATAATAGTTGTTCACTCTAAGGTTGTTTGAATCTAATTCCTCCCATAATAGTCGTATAATATAAGACACTAAGCCTCAATTTGTTAGAGTATAAGTTTAACTATACTAATACTTTTACATTATCAAAAACATACAGTTATGAGTATATGTTAAATTTGTAACAAATCAAAACCTTTATATATACCGTTCCATATTTTATATTTGAAAGGACTAAAATTAAAAGAAAGTGAGAGCACTGAAAGGGTACGTGTTAGGCACGTGGTAGTGAGGACTATGAAGACCCAAGAAGTCGTTCATAAACCAATGACCTGTAGTTTTTGCGAAACTAACATGGTCCTTATACCACTTAGGCAACTATTCAAACGTGAAATAAGCTCTCTAGACTTTGATGAAGAAGGTCGTCAATACAAAATTTGTCCCAATTGCTTCAGTTTAGATAATTTTAACTTACGAGAATCTAGAGCTCTAATGAGAGCGATTCAAGATAACCAAGCCACCTTCTCACGACGAGATAAAAAGAAGGTTGTTCAATATTTGTGCGGGAAACAAAGATTAGGATACGAGGAGAAGAAAATTGCCGTATCCAATGTAACTAATCAAATAAAGAACAAGACTGACAAACATACAATTCAATATATATCTAATCATTTCAATATTCCAAGTATCAAAGTCAGTATGCTATTTTACAATGTTCAAGTTTATTGGGCATTGATGAAGAAGTGAGTGAAAGATGATAAAAGTAAGTAACAGATTTCTAATTTGTGCCTTGTGCATTTCATTGGTTTTACTTGCACTTTGCGTTGGTGCTATAATATGGTGTAATAGTTACAATGCAAAAACATTCAACTGTAAGGATATGAGTTACACACTAGCACCAGTTTTTCATTCTCTTGGCATCAATACATCAATAGTGTATGGAACTCCAATTGATTACAAAAATTTGACTCTCTCACAAATAGAACATGAGATACAAACTAATCACACTGTTGGTCATTGTTGGCTATCACTAAATGGTATGTATTTCGATGCAACAACATTGACTTTTTCCAGTGAACGTGAGTTTCACGCTTATTTTGTTGATACGTATCCTTACTCTTACAGAAACATACTAATAGGGATACCGACAGGAAAATACTAAGGTGAAGTTATGAAGAAATTGAACTCTATTGTTAGTATCTTCGTGCTGTTGACTCTTCTTGTTGCCTCATTCGCACAGATAACGTCAGCTTCAGCACCTACAGTCGTCACCAACAACGCTACTGGCGTTACGAGTGTTAATGCTACACTACATGGAACATTATCAGATGCAGGTGTTCCTACTTTAGTATGCAGACTTACAGAAAGTTATACAACACAAAATACTCAACAAGATACTCAAGGTGGAACTCCTGGTCACGAACACTGGTTGGCTCAAACTTTCACTGTTTCAGCTACCGAGAATGTTCATAATATATCATTACTTTTGTATAGAAGTGCAGCTCATTCCCCAGGACTTATAACCGTTGGAATTCGAGCAACTGATGGAAGCGGTTATCCAACAGGTAATGATTTAACTAATGGAACAACAAATGGAAATACATTACCAACAGGTTCTCCTTATGAGTGGAGAAATGTTACAGTTAATACTACTTTGTTGACATCTGGAATAGTGTATGCTATAGTTGCCCGCTCAGCAGGAGAATGTCATTGGAGAACCAATCATCCAGGAACATACACTGGTGGAGCTATGTATGCATCTTCCAATAGTGGAGGTTCTTGGGGTTCAATTCCTCACGATGGTGACTTCAAACTATGGAGTTACAACACCTCAATTTGTTATGTTCACTTCCAGTATGGTTACACAACAAGCTATGGAAATAACACACCAAGTGAGATGAAAAACACGGGTGATACATTCAAATATAACGCATCCTCATTAACACCAGGTAGACAATATCACTTCATTGCTAATGCAACTAATGGAGTTTTTGTTACTGGTTCTGATACTAAATTCCTTACAAAACCAATACCCTCAAAAGTTCTTAACGCCACAAGAAACAGTTCGGGTTTTACGCTAAATTGGACAAAGGGAACTGGAGCCAACTATACTCGTATTCAAGGAAAGATTGGCAGTTTCCCAACTAGTATCTCCGATGGGACAAACATTTACAATGGAACTGGAATAAGAGTTAATCATTTCTCATTAACTACTGGTGACAAATGGTATTACAGTATGTGGAGTTTCACAGTTTGGGGAACTCTGAGCCAATGGTCGTCAGTTTATAGTGGAGTATACAAACTAGTCGTTGCTAACCCAACAGTTTCTACTAATGCCTCAACAAATGTTAGCACGACTACAGCTACTCTAAATGGTTTCCTCAATAACAATGGTAGCATTGATGTCGTTTTTATGAGTTGTCGTTATGGATACACAACAGCGTATGGTAATGTTTCAACTCTTCAACCCAGAACAACTGGTCAGCATTATTTATCAAATATTGCAAGTTTGACACAAGGTAGATTATATCATTTCCAGGCAAGAGCAACTAACTCTAATGGAACTGGATATGGAAGCGACTTAACTTTCCTCACAAAACCATCCGCTCTGACTAACTTTTCTGCTAAGAGAGAAACTAACACCAGGATAAACCTTTCTTGGACCAAAGGTATTGGTTCTAATAACACCTATGTTGAGAGAAATACAATTGGTAGCTCTTGGCCAATAGGTTCTGGAACTCTAATTTACAATAATACAGGCACTTACTACCCCAACACTGGATTGAGTAAAGGTGTAACATACTATTATGAGGCTTGGAGTTATTCTCATTGGGGCACACTTCACCAATGGTCAACTTCTGGTGTGGCATCCAATAATATAACAAACCAAAAACCTCAAATAACATCTGTATCTCCAGCAAATAGCAGCACTCACGTAAGTGTCATCATTGGTTACCTTTCTTTTACCATCAACGACAGAGAAGGTGACAAGATAAACTACACTGTCACCACCTCACCCAATATTGGTTCAGCTACAGCCGTAAATCAAGGTAATGGAACTTACAATGTTGCCATTACTACTCTTGCCTATTCAACTACATATACTTGGACAATAAGTCTTCATAATGGAACAACTTGGACCAATGAGACTCTGCATTTTACTACTAAGAGTAGTGGTGGTAATCCTCCAAATCAACCATCAGCACCCTCACCATCTAATGCAGAACTTGGTGTAGATATTGGCATTGGAGTTTTATCCTGTTCAGTTTCAGACCCTGACAATGACCCAATGAATGTTTCCTTCTATTGGGGAAATAGCACCTTAATTAGTTACAACTATCTCGTGAGTAGTGGTTCCAAAACAAGTATAAACATAGGAACTCTTCTTTTTAACACCACCTACTACTGGTATGTAATAGTAAATGATTCCAACTACCAAACTCAATCAGCAATTTGGAGTTTTAAAACTACTACTAATACTACTGAGATAACGGTTACTCCAGCGACTTACGACTTTAGTAACATGTCTTTTAGTGAAATCAAAATCTCAACTGATGTTACTATTACAAATATTGGAGTAAACATAACTAAAGTTCAGGCATCCTTTTCTAGTATGAATGATTCAACTGGAGTTTATACGTGGAGTTTCTACAGTATTCCATCAGTGAACATGTTTACTTTGAAGTTCTATGATGAATCTTCACTTACTTGGACAACTTTAAATGATACTTACCAGGATGTTATAGGAACAATTGGTTCTGGTAACTCATCTGATTTTAAGTTGGAATTCTTCGCACCAGTATCTTCCAGTTATGTAGGTGAGATGTGTGGTGTCCTAAAGTTGAGATACACAGGTTCTATCAATAGAACTCTTGATTTTCCAATTACTGTAACTATAACAACTGGTGTACCAACTAGTATAAGGCTCACTGAAACTATACGAGGTGGAATATTAGGTTGTGACGCATTTTACTTACCTGTAAAATCAAATCTCACTACTAATACTACAATATCTTTACCAGCGTCGTATAGTAAAACATTTTTATTCTTCTTTACTCAATCTAAGGACATATCCTCAATGATTGTTTATGGAGTAACTTCAGATTGGAAATTCAAGGTCATTGAAACTACTGGAACGGTTAGTAGTTTTAAGTTGACAGTCTCTGACTTTAACAACTATGATGGATTCGTAGTTGTGCCCAATCCTGGATATTTCCAGAAATCGAGCTGGTGGTTCAATATTTTGAATAGCGCCAGAGATATGTATACAAAAGGAGAACTATTAAGTTAAGGTGAGATGTATGAAAGGGAAAAGAGGTATGGTTACAATAGTAGCGATGCTGGTACTAATTCAGACTCTGGTGCTATTTGCACCTCAAACTAGTGCATTAACCATAGGGCCTGGTATTTACTTTGATATTGGTAATGAAAACTACTCAGTAAACTCTGGAACTATGGAGTTTAGTCAGATTGTTGTTAACTCTACTTGGATAGAGTTTAATAATACTTATTTCAATATTTCTTCACCAAACGCAATCAGTATTAAACTAATCAAGTTAGGAAGTAATCTTTCTAACACTACAACTGGAACAACACTCATTAGTTTCATAGCTAATACAACCGCTGGAACTGTATACTTCAATTTATCTGGTTTGAAGAATACTTATAAATACAGAGTATTCAGGGATAGCGTATTGTATGCCTCTAAAACTACAGATTCAAAAAGTAATGTTAATTTCAGTTATGTCTCTTGGGCCATTCCACATAGATTTGATATTAAAGTCGGTGGTTTAAGAGTTGTCGCCACAACACCAACAAGACTCAGCTATCATACTATTAGCTTAAATGGTGTTCCATATGGCGCCAATGGAAGTAAGTGTGGTTTCATCTATGGAAGAATTCTACCAACAACTAATGTATCTTGTCCAGGTACACACAATGATGGTGTAGCTTTTACTTACAATCTGACCTCTCTATCCTCCAACACGATATATTACTATGAGGCTTGGGCCTACAATGCAACTGACGGATATGTATACTCAGCACTTTCGCACTTCACAACCTCAACAGTTCCAACTTTAAGTCAAGTATCTCTAACTACTGCTGAGTTCATCAAGGGTGGAATTATTAATGCTGACATGTTCTATGTTAGTATACCAAGTAATATGACTCTTAATACAACCATTAATGTCCCAACTTCATATACTGGTAAGTATTTCTGGTTCTTTACTAAGACATACACCATCAGCTCAGTTGAAGTATATGGAATTACAACGTCTCTGCAGTTCATTCCAATAACTACTACTGGGAACTTAGATAGCCTACATCTAGGAGTTACTGATTTGAGTGCATATGATGCATTCATAATTATACCAAATCCAGGCTACTTCCAAACTTCGGCATGGTGGTTTGGAGTACTTAATAGCGCACAAAGTGTGTTATTAAAAGGAGAGAGTTTGTAAGAAAGAAAAAAAAGAAAGGACGTGAAAGAAATGAAAATGAATAGAACAAAATTAATCGCAGTAGGGCTAGTGTGCTTCCTTTTAGGAGCAGGCGTAGTTGATGTACTTGCATCAGGTATATCCTTCAGCGACTCGGGAATAGTAACTACTTTTGGTAAAGTATTTGACTTTGTTAATAACAGAATAAATGTAAACCAAGTCAACGCAAGTAGTTATAACTCTACTTATTCCATCTCAATAATGCCAGATGCGTTCCATTGTTATGCCAAGACCTATGACCAAAGTATGCGACCATATAAGATGTATCCTCAGTCCTATATGGTATACACCCTCAATGATACAAACTATAATGGTGGACCATTTGTTGGAAATCTACTATTAGACGGTTACACATTGGCAAACAAATCAGAATGGGTAGATGATTTCACAGGAGCACATTATCATTATTTTAATACAACTAAGTGGTTCTACAGCACATCGGATACTGTTAGACGTGCCGCGGTAGATATTGGTAATCAAACTTTGATTATACGTAATATCTCTAGCTGGAAAGGTCAGGCTGTCGTTTTCCAATATAATACTGGAGCGAATATTAGTTTTAAGAATAAAGTCTATGCTCCTTTGATGGATGGAGGTATTATTCCTATCTATCATAATACAAGTACCACGGGTAGTCAAGGAGGTTTTCTTTGGGGTGAATATCCCGCTTCGGGAAATACCTCATATATCCATGTATATCGTTTTTCTTCATCTAATAGCACCATTTATTCGGTATTGAATGTTACCGGCGGTGGTCACTTCCATTGTGTATTGCCTGATTTGTATTATGATGGAATATACTATGCTTGTGAGGGTGACTCCAATGCATCTGTCCACTGGTATTATAGTCGTGACTGGGGTAAAACTTGGGGAACCGTTACTGGTTCTACAGGCTCTCAGCAATTCAGGACTATCGGTGTAGTTACGGATAAAGATTACGTGTATTGGTCAATGGATGGTTCTGTAAATTATACAAACGGTAAATGTTATTTCTTCAGAGCTCCTAAGAACGCTACTGGTATTGTTGATATGTCCAAGAGACAAATATTGTATACATTCTCATATCCAATAATCAGTTATGGAGTCATTAGAAGTTTTGACCCTCCAGGGGTTGTAGTTACAACTCATGTAGACTCTGGTACAGTAACTAAGTTGCCAATATTGTTCTATGATTCGGACAGAAATGTTACTCGTGTCCTTACATATATTACACCATTAGCTGGAGCTTCAACACAGTATGGTGTCACAAGGATAAGCAACTGGCAATCAATGACAGATGGAACATTCTGGTTCTCTGTAGACAAATGTTATATTGCAGGCTTATACTGTAATCAATGTTACTGCAAAGGAAGAGTCTATAAGCTGATGCAAGGGTAATCATTAAGATACAGATGGTGACAGAATGAATAAAACTAAGGTGTATACCTTTAAAGCAATAGGAGCTATGGTAATACTAGCTCTACTTATTTTTTCAACATCAGGACTAGGAGCACCGAGTATACACCTTAGCAATACACTCAACAATACCGTGATGTATATAACTACTACTAGAGGTAATATCTACGACGCGGTTGGAGCTAACATTCAGATAGCTGTATGGAGTTTTAATGGTACGACTGGTGGTGAGGTCCATTTACCAGCAGGATATTTTGCCATAAACTCACTTAATATCACAGATAAAGTAACAGTAATAGGAGTTGGAGATGTTGCTCCTGAGCATTGGTTATGGACTGGCGCCGGAGGAACTCAACTCAATGTAACTGGAGGTATCATTCTTTCTGGTGGTCGCCTTCAGAATTGTAAAGTCTATGTTGCGCCTGGTTTCTCTGGCACGACAATTACAGTTTTTCCAGCTGGAGGATATTGTAGATACGATGGTATACACAATGTTCTTTCAAACATACAACTTTACAATTATAAGGACAGTAGCTCTTCACCATCTGGAACTGGTATATTAATTCGTAGTACCTTTGGTGGACCAAATGTCACTGATTGTTATACAGGTTGTTGCACATTTACTGACATAACTATAAGTGGTTTCAAATACGGTATGTATTTTGACTCTATTGGTTCATGGATTAATGGAAATCAGTTCAATAATCTTTTCTTTAATGCGTGTAGTTACGGTATATACATAACATCCACTCCAAGTGGACAGGTATACGGTAATACATTCAATAATCTTCAATTCGAAGGTGGATATCTTTCGAATGTAAAAAGTGCGATTTATCTCAATGGTACTGCTTCGGAAGTATCATATAATAGTTTCGATAATGTTGTCGTGTGGGATTGGAATACTGCAAATGTACCCATAGTTGTTAAAACAAATGAAAACTATTTCAGTGGATATTTTGGTGATGATGTAAATCTAAGAAGGATTAATGACACAGGAAATAAAAATGAATTTAAAGAAGTTGAAAGCAACTCAAATTATTTAACCATAACACCAACTGGATACCATGATGGGTCAAAGATATATGATGATGTAAATACTTTGGGAGATGGTGGAAAAGTTGTTTTTCTACCAGGAATATATGACATGGATGTGTCAGTTGATTCCGATTACTTCATTAACTATGAGGCTTGTGCGGGTGTAATCTTCAACATGAGTAAGTCATTCTCTGGAACTAATATGTTTGTTCTAAAGAATAATCAAACTTTTCGTGGTCCTGCCATATTAAAGGGTAACAATGTATCTGGTAAATATGGTATGGTCATTGAAGATAATTGTCTTGTTTGCGATTTGGATTTTAGAAATTTCAATGGCGACGCTGTTAGTTTCACTGGTTTCAATTCGACTATACAGAACTGTAACTTCTATAATACAACTTCTTATGCAATGGAGTTTTACTATTCTGATAATAATACAGTTTTTGATTGTAATATAAGAAATAATAGCGATTCTGCTATTTACTTCGGAAATTCTAACAATAATAGAGTTCTAGATTCAACATTTAAGAAAGTAAAGGTAGATTCGACAATTAATATTACTGATACTTCAGTATTCAATAGAATTTCTGGAAATAACATTTTTGCATCTACTATTGGAGTATATGTATTCGATTCAACTTGTAATAACAATTCAATAATTGATAATTCAATCTACGGTGCCACAGTTGCAGGGTTACATGATCGTGGTACTGATACATATGTCTCAGGTAACAATTTTGTTAAATGCACAAAAGCCATTGAATTGAGTAGTGGTTCCTCATCTGTTCGTCCTGTTATTAGAGATAATCCTGGTTATGTTACTGAGAATTGGGGAACATCAAATGCTACATCTGTCGCATTCATTAAAGTAACCCATGGTCTTGCATCAACGCCAACTTGTGTAATTGTTACGCAGAGAACAGGAACTCTTGTAAATTACAAAGTAAATCAGACAACTACAACGTATTTCTGCGTTAAGTTCACTTCCTCAACAACTGGAGATTTCTATTGGTATGCAAAGGCGTAGTATTAAACAATAAGATAAATATCTAAATCAATTTTCTTTTTGAGTATAGGTGAAATACAATGAAGTTTACCAAATCTATTCTATTGTTCATATCCATGTTCGCTTTACTGTTTGGTGTTCTTTATCCAGTAATCGATAATTGGAAACCAGTTGAGGCTGGATATTCTGCATTGTATGATACAACGTATGTTTATGCTACTGGAGGAACAACTTGGAAAGTTTATAAGTATTATAAATCAAATCTGACCAAGGTGGCAGAATCAATTGGAACTGGTTCAACCGTTAATTTTTTAATACAAGATTCAACATACGTGTATGCTGCAGCGACTGGAGGTTTAACTCAACAATATTGGAAGTCCAATATGACTTATAGGACTTGTTCAGCAGCTTATGGTTCTGGAATACCTAGAAGTCTTGCACAAAATGCTACCTACTTGTATATTGCTGGTGATACAAATGACACTATATTTCAATGTTGGAAATCCAATATGACAAGGAAGAAATTTTCATCCAATTATGGAGCTTCCATTAAAGCATTAGCTGCGGATACTACATATGTATACGACGGAGGCGGAACTAATCTAACAGTAAAGCAATATTGGCAATCAAATCTGACTTTACGTAAGTTCTCAACTACATATGGGGGCATGATTCATTCTATCATTCCTGATGGTACTAATACATATGTTTATGTAGGTGGCGAAACAGCAAATAAGATTTACTGTTATTGGATATCTAATATGACAAAGAAAAGTATGTCGTTGTCATATGGTGGAGGTATTTACTCTCTTGTAAAGGATTCTACTTATATTTACGCAGCTGGACTGACTAATACTACTGTAAAACAATATTGGCTGTCTAATTTAACGGAAAAAGCTCATTCACCAAAGTATGGAGGAACCGTTAATGCTATCAGTCAGGATGCTACATATATCTATGCGGTTGGTGCGACTAATCAGACAGTAAAACAGTATTGGAAATCTAATATGTCTCTCAAGACGTTTTCCAAAGGATATGGTGGAGATTTAACTGCTCTTGCTAGTGATGATTTGACATTTATCTATGTAACTCCAACTCTAACAGTTCCTTCACCTACCAATGGAACTACTAAGAATTCATTAACTCCTAAATGTGCTATTACAATAACTGAACCAGATGGAATAACCGGTAAACTAGATTGGTGGACTAATGAGACTGGGTCTTGGGTTCATCATCAACAGAACTATTCTGGTATTGGAAATGGAACATATCGTTATACCTTCACTGGAGCATCATCCAATGGCGCAAAGTATTACTGGAAAGTAGCATTTAATGATACACATAACAACGTTTCAGCTTGGTATACTTTCACTACAAAGGATGTTCCAAATGTTCCTTCTCCCTTCACTGCAACAACAATTAATCGGACAAAAATAACAATCACTTGGACTAAAGGTTCAATGGCTGATAGAACCTATGTTGAGGCAAAACTAGGCTCTCAACCATCAAGTATAACGGATGGAACAAATCTTTACAATAACACAGGATTAACTGTTTCACAAACCTCACTAACTCCAGGACAACATTGGTATTACTCAGCTTGGTCATGGAATAATACAGATTCATGTTACAGTTCTACTTACGCAACATCAGATGCTACGACCGCGTCAAATCATCTTCCTTTCTACGGAACTCCAACACCTGCAAATGCTTCAACATCTCAACCATTGGCACTAACATGGAGCGTCCTCATAAATGATTCCGATGGTGATACATTTACTTGGCACATAGAATGTTCAAATCACCAAACTGCAACCGCGTCAGGAGCAACAAATGGCACAAAATCTTTAACTATAAGTGGTCTTGCCTACTCAACATTATACTATGTTTGGGTAAATACTTCTGACATATATGGAACTACAAAAGCTGTTTATCATTTCACTACGAAGGCAGATAGTGCTCCAGTGTTTAGTAGTGAGTCACCAACAAATAATTCAATCAATCAACCGTATCCAGCCCTAGTATTTTACATTTATATATCTGACCCTAATGGAGACCTCTTTGACTGGAGTATTGTTTGTAATGGTTACTCCAATGCGAACTTTGGGGCCTCAAATGGAACTAAGAATGTAGTCATAATGGGTTTATCATACTCTACAACTTACACAGTAACTGTATCAGCGTCCGATGGTACTTTATCAACAGTTAGATGGTATCAATTCACGGTGAGAGATGAATACATTCCTGGTGCTCCTGTAGGATTTACAGCAAAAACTATAAATAGATTTCAAATAAATATCAACTGGACTAAGGTTGCTTACGAAGATTACACATATGTAAAAGCAAAGGTCGGTTCCTATCCAACTTCACGAACTGATGGTATTGCAGGTTTCTACAATAACACAGGAACTTCAAGTTCTTGGAATATTCCAACTCCTGGTACTAGCGTATATTTCAGAGCGTGGTCATTTAACGTAACAGATGAGGCTTGGGGTTCGTCTACGGCATATGTATCTAATACCACTTTCTCTAACATAGCACCTAACTATGGGACGCCATCACCTCACAACAACTCAATAAGTCAACCTTTATCACTTACTTGGAGCATTCTAATCAACGATTCAGAAGGAGACCTCTTTACTTGGAATATCTCTTGTAGCAATGGTCAATACTCTAATCACTCCAGTGCTACCAATGGCACAAAGTCTCTTTCTATTACAGGTCTTAGCTACTTTACTCCTTACACCATTTGGGTCAACACTACTGATGGTTACAATTGTACAAGATATTGGTACAACTTTTATACAATAGCAAATCAACAAGTAGTCCTTTCAAATCCTTTCCCTCCTGATGGAGCCACAGGAATATCAGTATACCTCAATAACGTTTCAGTTAATACCACTGACCCTGAAGGCGATTTGATTACTTGGGACATTCTCGTCTCAATACCTCATATCGCTACTAGTTATGGTAATAATCAAATAAATGGAACTAAGATTTGTATCCTTCCGACTCTCAAATACTCAACAACATACTTTTGGCACATAGACGCTGTTGATAATAATGGTTCGCATATTGTGAGTAGTGCAACTTATTCTTTCACAACGAAGGCTGATTCGGCACCAATCCAGTTCAATGAGGTTCCTACAAATAACTCAATTAGTCTACCAGTATCCTTTACTTGGCAACTAAACATTAGTGACCCCAATGGAGATACACTAAATTGGACTATACAATGTGGAACTCAATCTAATGGTGCGAATTTAGCAACTAATGGAACTAAAACAATTGCATTATCATTACTTTCTTACTCAACTATCTATACAGTATATGTAAACGCTACTGATGGTATACTTTGGACCAATGCTACCTATCATTTCACAACCACTTCTGCACCAATATCAATGATTCCTCCAGTATTATCAAATGAAATACCTCATAATGGAACAATTAACTGTTCAACATCATTTATATGGACCATTCAAATAAATGCTACTCACGCGTTTAATTTCTCCATAACTTGTAGTAATGGTCAGTTTACTATGACTAATTTGACAAACAATGGAACTAAAATTCTGTCTCTATCCAGTTTATATCATAATACAACGTATACAGTTGTAGTTCGTGCTTTAGATACAGTCAATGGCTTATGGACAAATGCGACATATAACTTTACAACAATAAGTGCAACCATACCTGTTTCTGGTGGAACTAAGAGTAGCAACTTTTACTCATACAATGTTATTTCATCTAACTTTGGTGAGGGAGAACTTTGGTTCATAATTATCATAATCATAATTTCAATAATTTTGATAATATACCTATCACGTAAGAAAAATAAGAAATAGTTGGTGTCCACTATGAAGAAACTTAACGTAGTGTTTGTTTCGGTTATACTTCTATTACCGGTGATGACTCTGAATCTTCACTTTGGAGACCTATACACCTCACAAGATGAGAAAATAGGTAAATCTGGACTTTGGGAAAGAATCACCTCAGGTCAGTCTTGGATTAACTGGATATATGGTTCTGACAAAGTATCAGTTAAACTTTGGGACTCAAGTTTGAAACTCAGTAGTCTAGCTGGTGATACTCAGGAAGCCATCGTAAAGGTTGATAGAGCATCAGTTAAAACTCTCAAGACAGATTTTCCAACCGCCACAGTCACTTATTTATACAATGATTCAGGCTACAGTTACTTAATTGTAAAAGGTGAGATGTCAATCTTTGCTCAAAAGTTTTGGCAACACATCCTCAATAAACAAACAACCCTGGCAGATGAGTTCTATGTTCACGAAATAACATTGGACCAAAGGATGAGTCTCGTTGTTCCTCTTAGTTCCTACGCTGGTGAGCATTCAGTATGTAGAACCACCTATGACTTATGCCGAGATTATGGTATCCTCAATTTTAGTTATAGTGGTAAGGGAATAAAGATAGCAGTTTTGGATACTGGAGTTGATAGAAGTCAGTATGGTTTCTATAATCTAACTTCTGGTTTTAATACTACTATCTACAATGAATCTTTCGTGGCTGGAGAAGATTGGGTGGACCACAACGGACACGGAACTCACTGTATTGGGATTATCGCTGGTCAAAACACCAAAGTCGCTGGAATTCAAATGAGAGGTGTTGCACCTAACGCTACAATTTACAGTATTAAAGTTTTAGACTCGCATGGTCAGGGAGCAGAAGATGATATCATTTCTGGTATCAATGAAGCTGTTCGTCTAAATGTTGATATCATTTCAATGTCTCTAGGTGGTCAAATTGATTACTTCTCAGCTTTGCACGATTCCATTGAATACGCAGTTGGAAAAGGAATAGTAGTAGTTGCTGCAGCTGGTAACTCAGCGGATATAGTTTCTGGACAACCCGCTTCCTGGGAAGGAGTAATTTCAGTTGAGGCTTTAAAGGAAAACAAGCACATTGCTGACTATACTTGCCTAGGTGGAACAGTATCCGCGGAAGGAACTAATATCACTTCTCTAAGTTATTCTAATAACAATGGAACCTCAACAAAGTCAGGAACCTCAATGGCAACACCATTCGTTGCTGGTTGTATTGCCTTATTGTTAGAGGCTCAACCATCTTTAAGAGGACATCCTGAATTAGTTGCTCAGTATTTACAAAGTTCTGGAAACTATGCACCAGCTACTCCTAAACAAGTTACTTTAATGGGAGTAGTTCCAGTTACTTCTACTAATTACGCCTATGCTACTAGGGAAGTAAATCCAACTGATTTAGTTAAATTAACATCAGTTTCAGACTCAACTAAAGGATTAATCTATGATTTGAGAGTTCAACTCTTAAGAAATGATGGAGTGTAGAAATATGAAAGGAAAAACAATTAAAATGCTATCAGTTATGTGTATTGTGCTGTTCGTCACAATGTGTTTCTCAGGTTGTACTACGCCTGGGACAAATTTTGACACAGTGAAGGTAGTCGCTAGCATAACAAGAAATGGTGGTGACTATAAGATAGCGCCTACTGGCGAATCTGGATATGCCATGCATGTTGTAATAGGAACTCTTAGCATCTCAGCATTGGGCATGGATATCAATGAACAGAAAATAAAGAATGCCTACAAGATTAACACCAATAACTATGCTCAATATTATAGAAACTTGTATGGTAAAGGGCTTACTGCTAGATTCAAGGCTTGGCTTCAAAGAGAAAAAACTGGAGGAATGAAGTTAAACAGTGTATCAGATTTACAGCAAGCAACCGATACTGGTGAAACCTTTGGATTTAGTCTACCAGATATTCAAGAACTTGGAATTACCAATTTCTTAGGACAACCAATGGAATCATTTGGTCTCTCAAATGGAACTTACAAGATTCCAGATTTCGGTTTAGGTATTTATTCTGCAACTATCCCTCCTGAAAACTTCAAAGATGGAGTTACTCCTGGTTATCTAGTCCTCAATGACCCTATTAACAATCCTACTTTCAATGGAATACACGTATACGTGGATGGTAAGGAAGACCATAAGAACACAGCTTTTGTAGTCTATGATGGTAATTACAAAGTTGTAGTTTTAACTAATGAACCTGCTACTCTTGATTCTGATAGTTTAAAATCAGTTAGCGTTTCATTAGAATTAATCAAGGTTGATTTACCTAAAGCTTCTGACGCCTTCTGTAGCGATGCTAACACTTATTGGAATGCCTATGGTGATGGTTTAAAGGCACAACTAATGTCTGGAACTACTAGTTTGTTATCTAATATGCAAACCGCAGTAGATTCAGCAATTTCTCAAGCGTTAGATGCTATTCCTGGTGGACAACTTGTTAAGTCCTTCGATTCGGTATCTAAGTTCTTCGTTGGTCCAACCAAGAGTATAGAAGATTCTTGGAGCGAAGCTTATTTCATGGATAGATTAAAAAATGTAGTGTATCCGCAGAAAGATAGCATATATAAGAATTCTTGGGGCATATTCAGATATCAAATGAATGGTGTTCATTACTTAACTGATATCTCAGGCGGTGTAAATATTGATGATGGTATTAGTTCCAGTGAATGGACGATAATAGAACAAGGTTACTTTGGTTACAACGCTCCAGTTCTTTGGTGGGTCCACTATAATCCAATTGTTGACCCCACACTTTTAGAGAATCAAATATTTGCTGATGACCAAGCATATATCAACTCACACGGACTTAATGATTTCTACACTTGCTGGACTTCAACAGGAACTCTTGTTCCATTCTCAGGTCCTGTCTTCTCAATGCAAATCATAAACAATAGTTTCTTAGCAATCTTTGATACTAAAACTATGGCCGCAATGAAATCTCTATTAAATCTAAAGTGGGATGATACACTAACTTCTATAACTGCCGCTGATTTAGACAAATGGCGTTCTGATTTAACCACTGATATCACTACTACAGTTCAACAATTAATACCTGATTACATTGCAACACAACTAACTGGAATTCAAGAAAACTTTACTAGTATCAACAATGAAATACAAAATATGAATTCAGAAATCTTAGAGACTCAACTTCAACTCACTAACTTACAAACATATATAAAGACGTTGCTTCCAACTACTCCATCAGTTGCAATCTTCGCTTATGAGGTTCCGTTACCAGTATTTACTGAGATTGTAAGTAGACAAACTGGATTCTTACAAGCTGACCCAACTAGTGTATTCTCCGCGGCATGTTCAGTTTCTATTGGTAAAAACTGGACGCTCTCACCAGGATATCCCAGAGCAGTTGTCATAACTGAATCTAAGGGAACTTTATATGTTCCTTTGCAACAAGACCCATTCACTGGAAGTTGGGTTCTTCGACAAGATATGGTCGGAGTAGAGAATCTAACAATTGGTGACACGATTAGAACTTACTTTGAGGCTAAGGCAACCAATGGAACAGCCAATTTAACTTCTAAAACTAACGTGTATTACACTAGAGTAGTTAGAAACTGGTTATCAGAAGAGATTGACAGATTAGGTCTAATCATAGATAATATGTCAGCAAATAATTCTGAACTACAACAAGCCTTAGACTACTTGACTAATCAAAACTCACCGTTCTCGGGAGGTAACACATCTCAAGAGGAATCATTCTTCGCTACATTAACCGTTAAGGATGATTCTGGCAATGATTTATACGTATTATCTCCAACTAAGAACTTTAAAATGAAGGAAAACGATAGTCAGGTTCTGTCTTGGGATGTAACAATCTACCAAGGAAAGCCATATAACATCACAATTGTCCTTGGTAATTCCACAACCAATGTTATCACGCACTACTCAACAGGTATTAACAAAGCTGACGTATCTTTCTTCCATCCAACGACTTGGTGGACAGGAATTAAGAGATACTTCAAGACTAAACTATAACCAACTAGAGGCTAAACAATGAAAATCATCTATTTATTACTTTCAATATTGATTGTTTGGCCCTGGGCTGGATGGTTTTCTCCTGCAACTATTACAACATATTCGTTTGAGAGTGGAGACGTTAGAAATTACATACCAATTTGCACTAATAATCTAACTTGTGACGCCTTATATGGAAGGTCTGTTACTTTAGGTTCTAACACGGCTTATGAGTTTCTACTCTATTGGCATAATCAAACAGGATTTTACAAATTTGCCTCACACGACTATGATTGGGAGTTTGTAGTAGTGTATACAAATCCTAATGGAACAGTAAACCAAGTAAACTATGATGAGTGGCACTATTACATTGGTAGAGATAAAAGTCCAGCAGCATTTGATGACACCAATGTTCTATTATATGTAGACCCAGATTTCCACTACTTCGTTCCTGATAGAGGAATTAGAGAAGGAAACGTTAGTTGGCAAATTCATAATCAAACATTACACGACTTGACCGATTCAGTTATACAATTGGCTGAATCTCAAGTTGGATTTGACCATAGACTGTTTGATAATCCTTTCGATTGGAAGAGCGTTGGATTTCTAGGTAGATTTACTGCATTCAACTCAAACTGGAAAGCATTCTGCGTTGTAATAGATAAGAAATACGACTGGATAGACTTTTCAGATAACACCAAGTTACTAACAAAATGGTTGTAAGAGGTATAACATTATGACAAACGCAAGAAATAAGTTCATATCAATTCTACTAATGTTTGCATTCTGCATAACCTGCTTTAGTAGAGTTGCACAAGCATCATCACTGTTGATAGAGAAAAACACGGCTGATAGTGGTGGTGGAGTGTATTTCACAGGTGGTGCTGCAGTTGCCCAGTCATTTACTACTCTATCCAATCAATACACGGTAACTGAAGTTGGTCTACAAATATATGCACCAGTTGGTGAGACGTTTACTCTTATTCTATCTACCTCTGCAACCGTAACTGATTCCTCAAAGTGGTTATACAATACTCTGTTCTCTGGTTATGGGTCAGTGTATTGGTATCTTATGATGACATCAACTACTTATGTCACACCCTCAACAACCTATTACATTATTGCTTGGTCTGGTAGTAATACAGATGAGATTTTCTTTGATACTGGTAACTTATACACTGGTGGGGCACTTATGTATTGTCCCAGCGGTGGCTCTTGGACAACTTACTCAACATGGGATACAAATCTCAGAGTTTATGGAGATACAGATAATGCACCCAATCTCCCAACTGTTACCTCTGGTGCTCATACTGTTCCTTTAAACGAGAATGATATGTGGGCTTTTGCAGCTTCGGACCCTGACCTTAGTGCATCATTACAGTATGCAATTAACTGGGATGGAACAACCTATGGAGCTTGGACAGATTTCACCAATGAAGTTAACAGTGGTGGTCAAACAATAGCTAGTGTAAATCTTTGGCACACTTACACCTCTGGATACAATGGTAACATTCAATTTAAAGTTAGAGACCAATTCCACGCAGTTAGTCCAATATGCACTTACTCAATAAACGCCTATGACCATGCACCAGTTCTCACAGGTGCCTCAGTAGACCCACAATCTGGTAGTCACGGAACTGTCTTTACCTTCTATGTAACATATTATGATGACGATGGTGAGGCTCCTGGTAATAAAGTTTGTTACTATGAGATGCCTGGTTCAAGTTGGAGTAATCAACAAATGACTAAATATGGAGGAAACTATCTTGATGGTGCCTACTATGATTTAGATTCTCCAGCGGCAACATCAGATGGAACTGGTCATTATTATTTCTCATTTGATGATGGTCATGGAAACACAGTTAGATTACCCTCAGGTTCAGGTGATTATACATTTACCGTTAGCACAAATAATGCACCAAACGTAATATCAGTTAGTGATATTTCATGCATACCAACCTCATTTTATAGAGGACAAGTTGTTACATTCTCAGCTAAGACCACTGACCCTGATGGTAACCAAATCAAGTATGGTTGGGATTGGAATCTCACTGGAACAGTTAACAGATGGACTGGATACTACAATAGTGGTTCCTATTGTTCCATAACTCACACCTATGGATACAATGATTTTGATGGAGTTGGAGGTCAAAGTTTACCATCAACAGTTAGAGTTAAGGCCAGTGATGGTAGTTTGGATACAGTTTTTACCGCTGCACCAATAACTATGTTGAATCATGCTCCTAACGCTACGACTATACACGGTTTATCCTCAATTGGAAACAATACATTAAATACATGGAATCTCACACAAATTGACTGGGAAACCGACCAAATGAAGGTTACATTCAGTTGGGGAGATGGTAGTTCTTCACTAACTACTGGATGGAACATTAGTGGTCACAATACTAGTGCGTCTCATACTTACACATCTAGAGGACAAAAAACTATTACTTGCACTATCACAGATGAGTTTGGTGGAGCTTCTTCGATTTATTGCACAGTTACAGTTGAGGATGTTCCTCAAGTCCCAAGTAATATACAATCTACAGTTTTGAGTCAGGGTATTCACGTCTATTGGAATAAACCAGTTGATGATGGTGGAAAACCAGCCACTGTTTATGGAATTAAATGGTGGAACGCAAGTAAAGCTGAAGCAACGGCTACGTTTATTTATGGTATTCCATTCACCAATGCTAGTGATTATTCTGGAACTGGATACGTAATTGCAGGTTTAACTAATGGTATCAAGTATGATTTCAGAATGTCATGTAACAACACATATGGTAAGAGTGCGTGGTCACAAATACACAATAACACACCAGGTCACACAAGTCCAACCATACCAACAATCTCACCTTTAGCTCAATTCAGCGGAACTAGCTTTGACCTATCCTGGTCTGCACCTACATTCTACGATGGTGCTATATTATCAAAATATTATATACTTAACTCAACAAATAACATAGTTTATTCGGCATTAGCGAACACAACCTCACGAACTTATCACATTAGCGGACTAACTAGTGGTGTTACTTATTACTACAAAGTATATGTAGTTGATAACAAATCTGGACAATCTGGAAACTCAAACTATGTATATACAATCATAGATAGCGTTAGTCCTACTGAACCCATACTCAACTCTATTACAACATATACATACTCTTTAACTACTAATGTGAGTTGGAGCGCTTCAACAGATTTGGTATCAGGCCTTGATTATTATACTATACAAGAAGATACAAGCACGAGTTTTAGTAGTCCAGTTTCAGTCTACGAGAGTAACTCATTATATCACGTCTTTACTTTAAATCACGCCTACAGTAAGACATATTACTATCGAATCAGAGCTACAGATAAGGCTGGAAATCCTAGTATCTGGGATGGTCCTATACAAACTATGCTCAAGATTAATGGAACTAACGCTACAGGTTCTCAATATAGTAAGATTTCTGAGATATGGTTCCATTCGAACTCAATTCAAATTAACATTCCAGTCTATGTAACCATAACAGTTGAGAACACTTACTTAATTCCACCAGATGACGCGGTATTTACTGTTGGTGGAATAGATACAGTTATGACTCTTAGTGAGGCAACAATTAGTAGTTACAAATTTAGCGGAACTTGGACTCCTACTACTTCTGGTAGTGTTGATTTCAATATAAAAGTTACTAATCAGAATGGAGCCGTTAATTCAATTACAGTTCCAGTAGAAGTCCTCACTACACCTACAACTCAGAAGGCGTCAGTTAAAGTCTTCGAATCTGGAGGTAATGTAATTGTTTCTACCTTTAGTGACTCAAGTCGAAATGTTTCATCTTATAAGGACTCACTGAATGAATATCATGTAACATTTGGAACCTCACCAACTACTGATATGGTTGTTGATTTAACTAACTTACAACCGACTTTAGTTCCAGGATATATCTGGTTCATTAGAGTATCTTTCTTAGATAGTCAACAATTAAAGTGTGTAGTTCACGGTGATAAACAAGTAGTTGACTACAAGATTAAGCCTACTTACAAAGTCTCTGGATACAACGATTGGAAATCTAAGTATTTCGGATGGATTCTAGGAAAGAAGTATACTTTATTGGAAACTACAAACGATTACATTGAGTTATCCTCATTAGAAAAGGAAATTGTTTGCAAAGTTTAGTGTTCTACATGATGTGGCGGTGTCACATTATTGAACCGTCTTTCATCTAAGACGTTAAACATAGATGGTAGTATAATAGGAGACGAAAAAATGAAAGCCAAGACAGCAAAAATATTTGCAATGCTGGTGTGTATCGCCTTCGTTGCCACAGCAGTTCCGACTGTGTCTGCAACAACCTTTACCCTAACAGCAGTTAGTGACCCCACCACATACGTGATGATTAAGGGGAATCAAACAGCGGATACCGTGAACAGCCTCTTAGGAACGAGCTTAGCAACTACAGATACTCTGTATGTTGACTACTATAACATCACTGGCGTATTGACAGCCACATCGTTTGCGTCATTTACTGATTCCAGCGATGTCGTATGGTTTAACATCAGTCTACCTGAGACTGGTGTCAAACAAGTTAACACCACCTGGCGCCAAGTTTGGTTCAGCGATGCTGCAATTACTGACCCCACCGCGGTTGATTGTGCTTTGTATGTCAACCAAAGCATTACTGCTACCGCAAATGTTTTCATCATCTCAATTCCAGATGGTGTGGGCTTCACGTATAAGAAATACACCTACACCTACGATGATGGAAACTTCACTGCAACTAACGCAGCAGGAACAGTTGTTGACAACCTTAGTAGCTACAACTACAGTGCAACGTGTGCAGTGTATTCAATGGACCTTTCCGACACGGCATCAACTCACCAGATAGTTATTGTTGGAACGGCAATTCAGACCGCTGGTGTTGCTACCGCTGGAGAAAGAGTCACGGTTGAGCACTGGTATGGATTCGACACTGCAGTTCCGTATACAATGAGTGTTGAAAGCGGAACGGCGTGCACTACAATCCTGTCAACTGATGGATACGTGGCGTTCAATGTTTATAACGACTACGCAGGTCTTCTGGCCAAATACGTTGGTGGTAAGACTCCATTCAGATTGACTGCTACCACTTTCAAGTATGGAACTCACAAGTGGTATTGGCCATTCTCAACGACATGGACATCCATCGCAACTCATGGGGCAACCATCGCAGGGATTAAGGTCGGACTAGTCGAGCGTATCTACTATGTTAAGGGCTCAAGTTCAGTTCCGGCATCATATGTTAGGAGCAACTTTGGTGTGCTTACATCCAAGGGAACTTCTACGACAGATAGTGGAGTTCTAGACTATCTGGAGATGGGTCCAACTCGAGTTCCTGATGCCATAGCGTTCACTGGTAAGGCGGTGTTCGCTTAAGAGAGTGAGGCTTTTCGCCTCCTTTCTCTCTTTCTTTTCTTTCTTTTTTTGAAATTGAGAAAAGGAGTAAAACCATGTGGGTGATAATAGGACTCTATTTTGGAATAAACATAGCACTCTCACTGATTCTCTGGTTTCTCTTGGGATTAAGTAAGTCTCAAGTATCTGGAGTCGGATTCTTTTTAGTAGGAATTCTATTAATACTTCCATTACTGATTGGTTTGTTATTAACTTTCGGTATGCTTTTGTTACTTGGTCCTACCTACAGTCTTGGTGAGTATACTGAGAACTTCTTTAAGAAAATCAAAGTATAGCTATTTTCTACCCACTTATTTCTATCTTTTGTATCTGGAGGATTAACAATGGCCAAAAGAAAACAACAAGATGACATATCAAAATGGATTAGTATCTTGGCTAGTAAGGCAGTACTAACCGTAATTGTTGTAGTCTTAGGGGTCGCTACAATAATTGGCTTAGCATTCAATTATGTTATTGGAATAGTATTTTCAGTATTTCTCATTATCGCAGTTCGAGCATTGATTGGAGCTAAGCAGATTGAAGAATGGATAGAGGACACATTCAACAACGAGGGCGGTTTGTTCAAATGAAGATAAAAACAATCTTAGTCATTTTCTTGTTATTCTCTTGCGTTTTCATAACTCCATGCCAAGGCTCTCCAATTCGAGTTGTAGTTGACGCTCTTTGTAGTAACTATTACTTAGCTGATTGGAATAAAAATAAAACAATAAATTTCAAATATGAGGGAATAAACATAACAATGACTGGTCAAATTTCTAAATACAAGTTTTCATTTATAGAAACATCTGGTAGAGATGTTGATGTTATTTATGAGATTCCTAAGGATTACATTTCTGCAACTGCCGTAGGTGAGATAACAGTTGAAAATCAAACAGAGGTTGCCTGGAATACCAATGGAACTATTTCTGCGTTAGAGTTTACTCTCTTTGCCTATCAACACCTCAACTTTAACGTGTCGAAGACAAATACCATATTTGGAAACATCAAAAAATCAGTTCATTCATTGATGCATTACGTTGAGTATGATAAGTATTCTAATGACAAGCAAATGGTGATAGTAAACATCGATAAGAAAACTTTGGGATTTATCGTTGACAACAAACATATGATTGTTCAATATAAAACCAAGTTTCATGGATGGTATTATCCATTAGATGACTCATCAGCATCTTTAACTGGTTACTACTATGTTAATGATTTACCAGATACATATCAAGTCGTAATTCAATTTAAGAATCTATCTAGCGCTGATGTCAAAGTTGAAGTATTTCCTGGAGCGTCTCAAGGTTTCTTCAATGTAGCCGCGGCTGAAGGATTCTTTGCTCGTGGATTCTTATCAATTCAAATTGGAGTTAAAAAGGCGATAATTGATTTATTCCACGGTTCATCGCCACAATATTAGGAGGACATATCATGGCACAAAAAGTGAGAGGACGATATACACCAATGTATGATGAGATAGCTGGAACTTTGAAAGTATTTGGAGTAGTTTGGCTCATAGCCTTTATTGCTCTGTATTGCGTTCTAGGTTTCAGTAAGTGGGCGTTTTGGGGCGCGATAGGTTTAGGTTGCATAGTTTCAATCATCGTAACATTCATCTTAGGATTGATAACTGGCGCTACAACTATCTCATTTCCTTCCAAGGACAATGACAATGATGATAATTGATAAACAATAAAATAAAGGATAACAATTCTCAATTATATAATATGCGTATGAGACTGTTAAATCCTTGTAGGAGCCTCCCTTTAAAGGTTAACAACCTAACGAAGTAAATAAATACTATTTATGAGGTTGAGTGAAGTTCGTTCATTATTCAGTAACTTACAGCTCTCCAAGAACCGGCCCTCGTAAGTGAAGGGAGAGACGTCCTCCCTCTCCTTTCCTTACAAATTATAGTTGTAAAATAATATTACAACAACATTCTTTACTAAAACCTCAATTTTGATAAGTTGCAACTTTTACCAACAAAGATATACAATAAACCAAAAATCTAAACCTCAAAAAAGGTCCTAAGAAGGTAAAGAAAACTCAATATTACTTCAAAACTATCTTTAAATTCTTCACTGTCCTCCTATTATACACACTATTATTAACAATTATTACTTATAACCTTACTTTAAACTTTACCAATACAACCTATTATGTCGGCTATAAATAACTTTCGAAAATAATAGTGAGGCTAGGATATAAGGACAAAATTTGCCATAATATAAAATAAGAAAAATAATAGGCGAGGACGTTTCATCGTCCCTCGCATCTAGTAATAGTTAGTTCATTCTCAGTTGGTGTTCTATGAAAATCGAAGATTGGGAGAGAATAGTTTATTCTCCACACAAAGTCGAGTGGAAACATACTACTGGTGTTCGCATCTTACTTGTTAAACAGGGTATATTATATAAGTTATTCTTGTTGGATAATAAAGGTGCAACCCATTTCACCATCCAAGACGTGAACCGCTCAAAGTTAGAAGCAAAGTCCGCTGACTGGCAACGAGACTACAATAAACACCTCCGAAAAATCACGCTTTCCTCAAACTAATCCCTGAAAGATATAATTTTAACCAAAAAGTTTAAATACTGGTACAATTATAATAGTAGTAAATAAAATGAATCAGCGCCTAGTAAGTGCCAATTGATACTTGGTTAACTAGGCAGGAGTAATGAGAACATGGGAAAAGTACCACATGGCATCAGATACGTGTGCTATGACACTCCTCATCGTAAGGACTGCGTAGCGAAGGTAGTGATTCCGCACAAACTAGGCGGTGACCCGAAGAAAATCCAGCACTACTGTGCTGAACTTGTCCGTAAATGGCACGGCAAACTCAACTACATCACCAACGACCACAACACGTCACATCCAAAGGTCCCGAAAACCGTTCGGATGGACCGCAACAGCAACCGCATTGGCCACAAACCCAAGAAAGGCCGTATGTACAAAGAAGGCACCACCGGTCCCAAAGTTGAGGTCGCAGGCAAGAAACAGGGTGTAGTTGAGGCACAGGTCTTAAAACACGGTAAAGTTAAGACCGACTACATTATGGGCACCCCCCAGTTCAAGAAATTCAAACGTGCAAAGCACCTTCACAAAACGAGCGGTTAGGGGACTTGTTATCCCCTCGCTCCTCTTTCTTCTTTCTTATCCGTTTAACTAAAGGAGACCCACAAAATGAAACACGAAACTTACAAATACAAATTAGGTGTAATCACCCTCACACCTAACAAGGCAGGTTGCTCCTATCGAGCACGAGTTCATGGTATGCACACGTCCGGTCACTCCACCACGAAAGACCGAGCCAGAACTCACGCAGAAAACTTCATCACCCAACACACTCACAAAATCCCACTCGCCCGACACCGCCGAGCGTTCACTCCATACGGCGATAGCGGCGATTGGATAGCTGACTAAACACCCCACCTCGTGAGGCATGATTATGTTACTTAGAATAGTTTACAAAAAACCCAATGGAGCTAAGGGTGAATTCACCCATCCCCTCCCAAAGAAAATCCCTCCAACTGACCATGCCTCCGTATCTTCCTTTGTTGCCAACTTCGTCTTAAAACTTAATCCCTCAAACATCCCTCTAACTTGGCACCCGCTTGAGAATGCCTCTGATATTCACGAAATCAGTCCTGGTTCCATTTCACAAGTTCCAAAGAAACCCGACCTCCGACAGCCCATCGTTAAAGAATACAAACCTCAACAACACCATAAACCCACACCTCAAGAACTGGAAGAGACCCATCGTTCTTTCATGGAAAAGAAATACCTCGTTAAATACCACGATGACTCTGAAAAAGACAGATACCGACAAGACAAAACCACCTGGATTGATGAGGCTGAATTAAAGGCGTTAAAAGAGTCCACCCATATTACAAATCTCCGAATTATTGCTGAAAACAAAGAAGGCAGAGCCGTTGACGCTGGTGAACGAGTTCGAACCCCTGGTGACATCCAAGTAGCTCGTCGTCAAGAGCAACTCAAACAAACCTACAAACGCAATAAACAAACTCGTCGCCAACTCCACAACACCCCAGGCCTCGTCCTCTACATTGAAACTGATAACCAAGACGCCTCTGAAGCAATCTACAATTACATGAAGACTCATAATGTTCCTCACCTTTGGACAGGTAAGACCCCAATCTGGTTCGTTCAGGGAATCCAAATGGAGTTCGGCATCGAAAACGCTGATGAGAACGAAGTCTTTGATGCCAGGGAATACCTCAAACAATTTGACCCTAACGTGGTAAAATACATGGACGTGAACAAGCAATGATTCCCAGTGAGCTCCTCTTCGTGATTCATGCTAAAAATCACAAGTCCGCTCTTAGTCAAGCAAAGGCCGACCAGGCTCTCGCAAAATCTCGAAACCGTCCCTACATTATCGACCGCGTCGTTCTACTCGAAACCAAATACCAAAACAACCATACCCCAGGCAAAAAACGCTGGGCAGTATATGGTCACCAAAAAGTGATTTAGTATGAAACTCTATCCTGGCAACAAAAAGCCATCTCCTCATACAAAGGCCAAGGTACTATCGAAGCAGTTATGGGGTCAGGCAAGACCCTCGCAGGTAAGGAAATCGCCAAGAAAGTTGGAGGCGTAATAATCATTTCCGCCCCGTCTCTTCCTATCCTCCAACAATGGCGTGAGGAGATGGCTGACGTTCCAGATGTTCACTACTACACCTTCCAAACCCTCTGCCGAACAAACGGCCTGAAATGTGACCTCCTAATCGTAGACGAATCTCACCGCTCCGTGTCACCAGAATTCATTAAACTCTACGACAACGTGAAGTATAAAAACATCCTCGGCCTATCCGCAACACCTTCTCCTCTTGCAATCGAAAAGTGCGGTCCAGTCTTCGTTAAAGTCAACTTTGATGAGGCTAAAGTCGCTCCCTTCGTCGTCCACTTCTTTGGCATCAACCTCACCGAAAAAGAACGTTTCGAATACAAAAAACTCTCCTACTCTATCGCCCAATACTACAACAAAGAACGCCTAACTCCTCAAGAGAAAGAAATCCTCGATGCAATCATCATTAAACGCCGTCACCTCGTTTATTCTGCCGAAGCTCGTTTTCCAGTCGCAAGAGCCCTTATCCAACAAGAAGCGTCCCAAGGCAAAAAAATCCTAGTTATCTGTCGACGAGTTGAGCAGGCGGAACAACTCGCAAATGCCATTCCAGAAATCCCTCACATCCAATACCATTCTGGTCACATGGGTGACCTTAATCTCTACAGAGAAGGAAAGGTTCTCGTATGCATCTCAGTTGGTATGCTTTACACTGGTTTCAACGACATCGAAACAAACGTAGGCATTGTCGTCTCTACTCCTATCAGTAAGTCCTTCCACTACCAGTCAATCGGACGTATTATCCGCTACAAGAAAGGTAAATCCGCAGACATCTATGTTATTCTCGCCAACGACACCACCGATACTCAAGTCCTCAACTTCCGAACAGAATACGACCATACCCTCACAAACATTAAAATTCCCGTCCCATTTGAGGACTCGATTGGTTATTACAAAGGTCTCAAATTCTCATTCGGTTCAAATCAAATCTGGCGCAAACTAAAACCCGAAGAAGTTAAACCACCTCTCCGTTCACAACGTGAGTTCTTTAAATTTGACCCAGCGTTCTACAAGAAGCTCCAAGCCGCGAAACCAGGCGGTGGTTCCTTCGTTGTCACTTCAAAGGGCGTCTTCACAAAAGTCGAAGATGACCAAATCGTGAAAGTGTGCGATGAGATTCCCACGTTTACTCCAAAAGAAGTTCACGACATTCCCAAAACATTCGACGAAGTATTCCTTCCCAAAGAAGAGAAATACGCCTACAAAGGTGGCGAACTTCACTTAATCCCAAACCTCAAAAACTGCCACTGGAAGATTTACTACGGTATGGACATGAGAGAGGGTACAGAACCCTCAAAAGCCCAAGCCCGTAAAGTTGCTGAGCATCAAATAACTATAATGGCGGGCTACTAATGCACAACAAAGTCAACGTTCGATACTTTAACCGCAACAAATTCAGAGATGTTGTCGTTGTCATTCCACACTACATTGAGAATTCTCCAGACCCAATAGACTCAATTAACAAATATCTTCCCACCATACTAAAGTGTGAACCAGATGACATTCAATTTTGGGACTTCACAAGAGATTCTGAATACTCTAAAGTTTCTAGGCAACTCTTTCCAAACCTTGATATCACTATTGAAAGACAACACCAACTCCAACTCGAATTAGAAAGAGAACTCCCTCACCTTGATAACCAAATCGAAATTTCAAACTTCAAAAAGAAACTTGACGAATACATCCGAATTCGAAGGATAAACAGGATAAAGATAAAGTGAGCACCAAAACCTTTAAATAATATTTCAAATATAATTGAGGTGAAACATGAAGGAAGGAATTCGTCCATACATCATCCACACTCCTCATACAAATGGTTTCTGGATACGCAAGTGTAACAGTGAGCAGGAATGCAATCGCGTCATTGCTGAACAAAAGAAGAACACCAAATACATCGGTCCTGCCACCGTTTACAAACTCGTTCACGTAGATAGTGAACGCCGACCAAAACCGAAAAAGAAAGAAGGATTCCACCTTCCATTCTAAATCGAGATGAGAGCTCATGGACAAAGAAGTTAAAAAAGACATGAAACAGACTAAACCAGTTACTCTCGACTTCATCGACTACGCCATCAAGGGTGAAAAGAAGGCAATCAAAGATTACGATGGCAAATTTCCAAACATCCAACATGACGAGAAAGACCACCTAAAGGCGCTCAACACAATCAAGAAAAGCTACACAAAATCACGAGCTCATCCAACCAACTGGACACGAGTCGGAATCTATTACGAGGGTGCCATGAAACGAAAGCGTCACATCCTCAATAGAGCAGGCATTCACACTCACGTGGTTGAGACTCGGCCTTATGTTTATGAACTCTTCGTTGGACAATCCCGCTACGAAGATGCACTACAAGAACTAGGAGTTGAGTAAAATGAGTAAGCCAGAAACATACCCTTATAAACTTGGGCAGGTAATCCTTACTCCTGATGACTTAGGTTGCCACTATAAAGCCACCTACAAGAAACTTCAAGAGTCGGGACACAAACACAACAAAACTGCTGCTCGTCGTGCCGCTGAAGCTTTCATCTCAAAACACACTGTCATTCCTAAACGTGCTGCCCCAGTAAAAGGTGGACGCATGGTTGTTCTCAGAGGGCCAAAGGATGTTGAGAATTTGCACTCAGTTATGTCCGAAACCTTTGGTGAGAGCGAAACATACGGTGATTACTCCTCGAGTGACTGAACATGAAGAACGAAGCATACCACTACAAAGGAGGTTTCATTTACTTGGAACCTCGTGCCGATGGTGTCCGATACGTCACTAAAAGAGGAGACAAAGTCGTCGCCGAAGGTATTGTAAAAACCAAATCAGAAGCTAAGAACCTAGCCGAAAGCGTCTTATCTAAACCACCTCCAAAAACATCACAACCTCAACCAAAAATCGAAGGCATTCAATACATTAAACTCAAACACAATACCTATGGTTCCAAATACATCACACTTAAATGTTCATCTTGTAAGAAAGAAGAACGAATGGCGGAAGTCTTCTTCAAAAACACACCTCTAAAAGAACGCCGTTGCCACGGTTGTTACGCAATAGGAACTCTTTACATTACCAAAATCGAACAGTGAGATTATGAAAATAGAGGAGTATAAATACAAAGGTGGAAAGATTAAACTTACTCCTGTTGCCAATGGTTGTCAATGGACAATCTTTAATGAGTTTGCCTCTAAAAACATGGTTTCTGGTATTAGTATTAACAAGTCTACTGCTAAGAAATACGCCGAACAACTGCTCTCCGAAATCAAAGGCAAACCTTACCAAACACGACCTCAATCAGGTTCACGCGGTCCTTCGAAACCTCCAAAGCAATTCATGACCGCTCCAGTAGTAATTGAGGATTTGAAATGTGAAAATTGCCATAAACTCACTCCTCACCGAATAGTTACATTACAGGACCACAAGAAATATACTTGCGAACTTTGCAAAGCCTCATACGAAACTAAATATACTCCAGAACCTAAACCCGTAGCTAAGAAAAGTAATGTGTATACTATGGGTGGATTCGAAGTTCTTACTCCAGAGCCCTTACAAGTTAATGTCGCTTGGCCCTGTCCTGAGGCTTGCAGATTTCCAGTTGGTCCTCAACGTTCCAAACACATTGAGCATTGTCCAGAATGTAAACGCCGATTAGAAGAATTGCACAAAAAAGTTTATGTTCACAGAAAACCTCCAAGTGACTAACATGAAAAAGGAAGAATACTCATACAAGGGCGGTAAAGTTATCTTAGACCCTGACCTCCATGGAGATGTCCTTTGGTTTGCATTCTTCAATGGTAATGAGGTTGCTTCTGGTAAGGAAAAGACTAAAACTCTTGCCAAACAATACGCAGAAAATACGCTAACTCTTCGCAAAAACTGCCCAGATTTGAGTATGCTTCCTACTTCCAAAGTAGTTTCCACGGATGAAGGTCACAAATTAGTTCCTACTGAAACAATCTCCTCTTACGATGATTTAATAAGGAAGAAACCAACCTCAATGGGTTTAGATATTCGTTCACTTTCACAACTAGTAGACGTTCTTAAACACGGTGGTAAAGGTCACGAAAACGACGTAATTTCCTTTGGTAAACACCGCGGTAAGAAACTTTCCGAAGTAGATAGCGGATATAAACATTGGGCTATCAAAGAAATAGAAAAGACAGAGTTTGAAAATGATACGTCCCACGTATCTTGTGAACATTGTCGTAAAAATACCTACGTTAGAGATATCAAAAGTTCAGATTTACTTAATATTTACTCAACAGATGGTTATGGTAGATATGGAGCTGATACCTTAACCTACATTTGTCGCCATTGCAATAAACAATCAGACTCAATAGTTTACTTATGAGAAACAGAAAAAAGAGTTTCTGCTTTGAGTGCGGAAAACCTTCCTACGGACATAGATGTCGAGATTGTTACCGCAAAAATAACAACCATGGTCAAGTTCGTCGTTGGATTAGGAGATTTGAAAGATGAAGACGCCAACAGTATTATTACTATTATGTTTACTAATCTTTTCCTGTTTTTCTATTAATCATATACAAGCTACTGGAGTAGCATATTATGTTTCCACAACTGGTAGTGACACTACTGGTACAGGGACATTATTGAATCCATATAAAACAATCCAAAAAGCAGTAAATGTTAGTGGAGTAAATGATAGCGTCGTAATTAGGGGAGGGACATATACTCCAGCCAAAAACATACAGATAGGTTCAAAAAATTATCTAACAATACGAAACTATACTGGAGAACACGTTATCATTAATGGAACTAACACTCCAACAACCAACTACATTAATGCAACTATCGAACTCAAAACCTCAAATCATATTCGTATAACAGGACTTACTATTGAGCGTTCACGACTTGGTGGAATAACTATACGAACAAAACCCTGTTCATTCATTTGTGTTGACAATTGTAGTATCAAGAATTGCTCAGAGTTTGCTATTAAAGCAAATAATGGACTCAATAATATTACCTTTGAGCACAATTATGTTTATAACTGTTTCAATAATTGGTCTAGTCTTGTAATGTCTCAAGAAACAGTCAGCTTTGAAAATATTACGACGTTCAGTATTAATAATAACACCATTATCAATAGTCGCACTCTCAACATTGATATGAAAGGTGGATGTAAACACGGTAAGTGTTGTTACAACCGAATTAACACTACAGCTGACTATCTTTGGAAATACTCAGGTCCAGAATACGGTAGTGCAGGAATTTACATTGATGCACGAGGAGTATCAAGTAACATCAGTATATATAATAACAACGTTTGGGGAAATAATACAGGTCTTGACATCAATACAGAAACCACGGGACACTTTGAATACATCTACATCTACAATAACATAGTTAACCTCACAGGTTATGGCGCTGCTGGAGCAAGTGGAAGATTCCCTATGATTATTGGTAACTCAGGATTGTCCACTGACATCTTTCACCACGTTTACATCTATGATAACACCTTTATTGACGACACTTACAATAACTATTCAATGATGTGGGTTGGACATTGGACTCTAAATCAACTCAACAAGAGTGACTTACATTACGTTTACATAGTAAACAACATCTTTTATTCCAAAAGTATATCGGCAAGTTTCTATTTCTGGACTATTAACAAAATCTCTTACAGTGAGGGTTCTTTCATTATTAGGAACAATAGTTTCTATAGGCCAACTGGCACAATCAGAGTTTACTGGAATGGAACAACTTATACTTCCTCTGGAGACCCATCAAAGTTCGGAGTAGGTCCGCTCTTCACAAATCCTAAATTCGCTTCACCAAATTCAATCGAAGACTTCAATCTTAATTCCACAAGTCCCTGTATCAATGTCGGAAATGTTACCTATTCATCCTCAACTGACTACGACAACCTTAGTCGTCCACAAGGTGCAAAATCTGATATTGGAGCCTATGAATACTACGCTGGTCCATACTATGCTTCTCCCACAGGTGACGATATTGGACCTGGTATTCCCTGGAAACCATTCCTCACTATCCAACACACTATTAACATCACTGCAAATAAAGGAGTCCTCTATCTCATTACCGGAACATACACAACTCCAAACCTCAATGTAACAGTAGGCAAAGAAGTTCACATTAAAGCCTACAATGGAATAGTTCGTATAAACTAAGACAGGAATGATATTATGAAGAATCTACCACTATTGATTATAATAGTAATGCTGATGTCAATAACCGCATTTGTTCCAACGACCGTAAGAGCAGGGACTTCAATATATGTAGCAACTACTGGAAGCGACACCACTGGAGATGGAAGTATCGGAACACCATATGCTACATTGAGTAAAGCCGTGAACGTATCCAGCACATCAGACACCATCATCATACGGGGAGGGACATATCTACCTGGAAATAACATCAAGATAAGTAAAAGCGGAACTGCTTTAGCTTATTACACGATTGAGAGCTATCCTGGGGAAAAGGTCATTATCAACGGAAGCAAGGGTAGTTATTCTCAGTATGTTAACGCTACCATTGAGTTGAGAGGATGCAATCACTTACGGATTACTGGATTAATCATTAACAGGTCTAGTTTGGGTGGAATTACAATAGATGGTTTCTATGGTTACAATTCCTTTATTCGTATTGACAATTGCACGATTTCCAATTGTAGTAGTTTTGCCATCAAAGCAAATAAAACAGGAATGAATAATAATATCACTGTTGAGAATTGTATAATTAAGCAGAACCATAACAATTGGTCCGCCACTGGTTCTGTGAGTGAAGAAGCCATTAGTTTCAGTGGAGTAAAAACATTCAGGATACAACATAATAGAATCCTCAATAATCGAGCTGAAAACATTGACCTCAAGAGCGGAACTAAGAATGGATACGTTTCTTATAATACCATCAATACTACAGGATTACGGGTGCATAAAGGAAGTCTCTATTACACAGGTGGTATTGGTATCTATGTTGACACCAGAAGTGGAGTCGCAAGCAACATTACCATAAACAATAACCTGGTGTATGGTAACATCTCAGGAATTGTTCTTAACACTGAATCAGGTGGAGGACATTATGAGAACATCAGCATCTATAATAACATCGTCAACATGACTAATACCACAGGTAAGAAGATAACTAGCTCTGGTCGTGGATGCCTTGAACTATCAAATGACCAACCAAGCACGGGGTTCAAAGATATCAAAATCTACTGTAATACATTCAATGCAGGGACTCACGTTACACAGGCTCCAATCTGGGTGAAACCCGAACTTGACTCTGTTCACGTTTCTAGGATAAACATAAGTAATAATATCTTAACTATGAATAACAAAACAACAGGTAGTTTTGCTTACTACATGATAAAGATAACGGGATTAGACTCAATTTCTGGTATTGTTACTATGAATAACAATCTATTTAATAACTCCTTTGTTGGAACTTCAACGAATCGAATACAATGGTTAGATGGTGACTGGACAAGCACTACACCTGCAAAGTGGGGTAACAGTCCATTATTCGTTAAACCACAATATCACAGTTTCTCACCATTGAACGTAAATCTCAACTCAACCTCACCATGTATTAATAGTGCAACATCATCTCTTGTGCCATCAATAGACTTCTATGGAGTTTCTCGTCCTCAAGGTTTGGGATATGACCGAGGTGCTACAGAATATGTATCACCAAAGCCAACCAACAGTAATCCCTTACCAACCAATGCCTCAATAATCTACGCATTTACTCCAAAACTCTCAATAACTGTCTCAGATAACTATGGAGCAGCGATGAACATTACTTTCAGCTTAAATGTGTTAGGCTCATGGGTACCATTAGGCACGAACAATAGTGTCCATAATGGAACATACTCTTGCATTGGAACAGGTATGTCTAGTCATACAACTTACCAATGGAAAGTATCAACAAATGATGGTCTTGGGGGTTATGATAACGATACGTATCGAGTAACCATAACTAGTGTACCTAACAAGAAAGGAATAGGTGTTCACCACACTGTTACTCCGACTCCCACTCCAACACCAAGCACTCCAGGATTTGAGCTTCCTATCCTCATTACATCAATAGGTGTTATTCTAATACTTATGAGGAAACGGAAATAAGGGAGATTACTAATGAGGCTCTTGGTTTCTCGAAGTTATAAACCAGGTCTTGAGAATACTAACTCCTTTCGTGGTGGAACTTGGTATACTGTTGGACCAAACTCTCCATACAAAGGAATAGGAACAGTAGGTGGTTTAAACTCAGAAACCAAAACCCTCAACTTAAAAAATCCTTTCTTCGTAGACATAACTGGAGTTCTCTTCGAATACAAATATCCACTAATCATGTATGAGGCTGTTCTGCATAACAAACCCTCCTCCAAGGGACTAGGTGAGCAAGATGCGGAAGTTCGTGTATTTTCCCCTATAGAACGAAAGGTGTCTGCTCACCTATTGTCCCGAGGTTATGATTCAGTAGTCTTCTACACCAACATTAATCGCTCCCTCCAAGCTAAAGAAGTCTTCCTACTATCTAAATCCTCACACGCTCCAAGACGTCTATACTTACTTAAATCCAAACCCTCAAACGTAGTCTTCGAATGTCACTACAACTCCACCCTCGATTACTATAAACATCCTTTCCTCAACATCAAATACATACACGATATTAGGGATAACATTTGGTGGCGAAGCGTAAATGCGAATCAATAATTACTGTCATGTAACTCACAATGGAATACTCAAACGAAATCCTCGTAGATTCACCACCTTCAAAGTAGTCGTAAAACCCGCCTCCGTAATGGGAGACTACATTGCTCTCCACGGTCTCTTACCTGAAAACGAACTTCCATACCGCTTTAGACACAAAATCCCGAAACATGAGATTTGGATTAGAAGTGATGTATATAACAATCCTGCTCGACGAGACCGCATCCTTAAAGGACATGAGAAATTCGAACTCGAGCTTATGACTGACAAAGGAATGAACTATAAACAGGCTCACAAAAGAGCCGAACTTCACGAGAAAGTCTACAAACTAACAGATTGGATAGGAAGTATACAACTATGAAGGTCCAAGTTCACTACATTAATCAAAAAACCCTTCACGAGGGCCACCCCATCCATACTTTACCAGCTAGTCTCTATCATAACTTCGAAGACGTTGAGGAATACTTGGAAGTTGAAGTAAAGAGATGGAACATTAATAATAAACTCATCTCCTGGAAACTGGCAGATAACTCAGTTAACCCAAATCATATTCCTTTATTTACGCTCGAGGCACGAGAAAAAGAAGTTAATGAGGTTTGGGCTCCTCAACTAGAACAAATAGCTACAGATACGTGCACCGCTCTTAACATTCCAATAGACAACAAAGGTTTCTCAATTAAATACAACAAACACTACACAGGATACGCTAAAATTAGAATGATGACTCGTGAGATTAGCATTGGTAATAAATTCTTCTTAATGAGTGACGAGCACAAACGTCAAGTAATACAACATGAGATTGCACATCCTCTCCTTAAATTCAAAACTCATAGTCAATCCGTTGGAGCAGTATTAGCTAAAGCAAACATCCCTCTTCACGCACACCCTCAATATGCTCATAGACGAGAATATAAATACGAAGTTTATTGTCCACAATGTATGAAAGTGGTCGCTCGTAAACGCTCTGCTTCCGCTGGTGTAATTAAAAATCCATCAATGTATCGTTGCAGAGTTTGTAAATGTAAAGACTTAATAGTCAAGAAACTGAGGTAATAGAAATGATGAAGAAACTATTAGCAGTTATAATGTGTATGCTGATGTCTACGGTATTAATTCCTACTTCAAAGGCCGGTATTAACACAGTCTCAATAGCTGAAGTTCCAATTAGCACAACTTTGATGTATAATTGGACGGCACACAACAATTCTGACTGGTTTGTTTATAATTACACTCACCCAAATTATCATGTTTATTCTTGTCAACCTCTTGATTTGCAGACTAAATTCACAGTTGCTAAAGAAGCATTAACTCATCGAGGACTTGGTGAGACTCGAGTAAACATTTCAGTTGGAACTACATTCGATTATGGTATAATTTTTCAATATCTTAATGCTACTCACTTCTTTTGGGCCGGTATCTACACTTTAGGTGGAAATCCCAGATTTGGTGTGATGTGTTATAATGGTCCAACTGGTATCACGGATATTTACGCTAATACTTCAGATATCAACTTGGCTAGTATTCACGTTAGAACCAGATTTGTAACTCTAAAGGTTCTCTACAATCCTTATGATGGTCACGTGATGTTAAAGGGATGGGACACAAATAAAACTGAAGCTCTTGGTTGGAATATCAATGTAACTAATAAAGAATTAGCAACAACCAAAGTGGTTCAGTGGGGCTTAATGTGTTGGAGCGGAACAGTTCCTAATAGTTACTTTGATTTCTGGGGAACAGCTGTATTCAATCTAACCTACGATGTTCGTTCATCAGTTACTGGTTACATTCCTTTGATTAAGGCTCCTCAGATTAACATGTATGCTCCCTTACCAGTATTTAGCCTATCATCAATACCAACCTACATTCACTATACTAACGAGATAAACCAAGAGTCATTCCTCACATATAGATACAATAACATTGGATATCCAATTGGTAACGTGTATATCTTCACAGTTTGGAACTATACTGTAGACAAAGTAGTTTTCTTAATATATGATGATAATGATAATATTAATAGTTCCATGGACTGGGTATCCTTAGTGTTTGATGTAAATCACAATCATATCTTAGATGCTGGTGACAAATGGTATTACGTCAATAAGACAGCAACAGCAAAATGTATGCACAGTTATAGATACAACGGTTCAGCTTGGGTCGCTACCACTGAGGGTGCATCAGCTTCTTGGGACTTCTCAACTGATGGTTTGGCAGATTACAATTGCACAAACTGGATAGTTCGAATGAACGCTTCAGAAATTATACCCTCTGGTATTGCATTAAACACATACTGCAATGGTTCTAAATACATAGGCCTTGCAATCTACAGTGCCACGCCAGAATGGTGTTGGAACAATTGGGTTGAGACCACTGAAACTAATAAGACAGATTTGGGAGCAGCAACTGCCAGAGCCTACAATGATACTACAAAAGGCTTCGACTATCCTTACCCGCTATCAACTGATTTGAGTCATTTCGGAGATTTAACTTTAATGGGTCTTCCAACTCACTCAGCTCCAGGATTTATCAATCTAGCCAACATAGCCATAAGCTCACTCTCAACTGATATCTATGTCTACAAGTCATGGGCCTGGAATGTCAACAGATTTGCTATTAACACGTCCAATATGAGAGCCGCTAACATTGATAAGATTAAAGTTCCTGGCAATGTAACCAAGCATATTATCTTTGGATGGCTTAATAGCACAGTTCCAGTGACCAATGTTCTATTCTATGGTCTTAACACCACCACCTATCAGAAAGTCTTATTGTCACCAACTGCTGGAACACATCAGAATTACACCATTAGTAAGGCCGACCTGAAAACATATCAGGTTATTCTAGTTGACGTGAACCCATCCTTTATAGACAGAGGAAATTGGTTCTTCAAATGGCTCTACTTAGCAAAGATAAAAACTGGAACATCGTGAGGTTGAGACATTGTTTGAGAAATTAAAGGAGTTTGCACTTACTCAACCTCTTCTTCTCGCCATTATCATAGACCTCATCAAGATTCTACCTTACGTCGACCTTCCTTTCTCAGAACCTCTTGAGGCGATACTTTGGTCTGAGCAAGGAAACATGCTTATTGGTGCAATAAACATGGGTTATAACCTTGTTGGTGACATCTTCGCCTTCGGTGATATCTTTCCACTAAACACAGTTTGTGTATTGGGTCTAATGATAACAGGAGGTCTCAAGAAGACAGATTGAGGTGGTATGATATGAGTATTAAGAAGAAACACTTGAAATATTTCTGTGCCATTTTAGCTTTGATACTTGTTAGTGACTTTTTCTTTGCTCAAATTACATCTACTTCTATACCAGATTTTTTCAATACTACAAATCTTGGATATGAAATACTTGAGAACAACACCTATGTTCATCTCTGGAACTCATATCACAGTTATTACTTCAACAGAATGGATGGAGTTGGTCTAACTAACAACTATAAACAACCATGGACACGACACATCCTCACCTTTGGTTACTTTGAAGCAAATGAGACTACAAATTACTCAACATGGACTGAGCTTTATCGAATAGACCAAACTACTGATTACAATGAAAGCATAACAGGAGTTACAAATTCATATATTAACTTCACACTACAACACCAGCTCAATGTAACCAATGAAATACTTCCTGACCATATCGGAGGACACATAACTTGGGACAATATGAGTTTTCTCTTAAACATGACGTATCATCTTGGTATCAATGACACTGCACTATCAGTTATTTGCACAACTAAGAACATAGGTCCAGATGGAAAGAAGAACTTCGCCTTTGGTTGGATTATTGATAACATCACTGTAGATAATAACGAAAATGACAATTATATCTTATTCAAATTACGTGATAACTCAACTCGACTATTCAATCTCCATACTCCAGGTATCAATGAGCACTACACCGATGGTGATATGAAAAATGAGTTTTGGCTTGAGCGTGGAAACGCTAATGTTCATAAAAGTTGGTTACCAACACAACCATATTACCTCACCATAGAAAGTGACCCAAGTCAATACAATGCCATAGTTACCATTTATACTATCATGGGAAACATTGGACCAGATGAGAGCAAATCAACTTTATTCCAATGGGTTGATGCTGGTCAAATTCCAACAATCAATGTAGTTAATAGCTCAAATGTAATAGATTTATATGATAAGTCACAATTATCTGACTATGGTACTAGTTACTTATCATCAGTTTGGCACATTCCCAGATATTCCTTAAACGTCCAAAGGTTACTAATTCACCACATAAACGAAATCAAAGTTCCATCAATAGTATACAAACAGTTTTACTTTGGATGGTTTGCTTCGAATGTTCCAGTATCTGGTATTCAATTCTATGGAATAAACGTTTACAACTTTAAACGAGTTCCTCTAACTTTCACACTGTTGAGGAGTGGAGATTACTCATATACTACTAGCGAAATCAGAACGTATGATGTTATTCTTGTAGTTCTCAATCCTTCTTATTTAGATAACAGTAATACATTCTTTAATCTACTTTACAAGGGAGATGCGTCTTCAGGCATCGATGTATGATTAGGAGGAAACTATGGTAAAATCAAAGAAAGAAAACGTATTCCAGAGATTTAGGCACTGGGTTGACAACTTGCCACTATGGATTAGAATCTTAGTTCTAATCATCGTGATAGTGTCAATCATAGTTATGATTATATTTGTCATCCTCGTAGTTGCTGCAGTCATCAGCTCCATCATCTATGTTTTAGGCGGTGGATTAGTTGAGGACATGTTGGAAGCCAAAGGCAGATAGTGAAACAATGCTCTGTAGACCTGGTTATTGCATAGTTTGTGGCAGGAAGATTAGTCGAGCCAAGTATTGCACAGATTGTTATAATTCAAAGAATACACGAACTCTATCACAACGGGAATGTGACAGGAGGAGATACTTACGAAAGCAATTACATCGTTGTTAATGGCGTATGCCTTCTTTGGTATGCTCTATTGTAACACCATCTCATTTCCTCAACACCCAATCAATATCTTTGGCTCGATAATCTTAATAACATCCCTAATCTCATATGTATCATCAATGTATCTGCTTTATAAGGAAAAGATTTCTCTGGAGTCGTCTAGTCGAAATTAGTAAACAAAATCCACAAAACTCAATTTGATAAGTAAAACTTAAATTGTATCCTTTAGTAATTTGAGTAATCAAAGAGCCTAAAGCATCTGTAAGTATACTAATGAATAGATTGTAAACTGGCTCTTTAATCTTATAATATAACTAAAGGGTGAATATTAAATTACAAAAATGAGTTAAGGCTAATCAGAAAAGGTGAATAAACATGGAGTCTGAATTCATGAACACAATGTTAGATATCTTCGGTGCGATGGATGGAAAATACAGATTCTCTCCACAATTCGTAACTGGGATGAGAAGAATTCTATTCTCGTGAGGACCTATAATGCCAAAAGACGCACAAGATGAGACATTCCGCTATAAGGGTTACAAAGTTGAGATTCTAGTAATGGGTTGTGACCGTTTTTCATACAAAATACTTTCTCCAAACAACCTCAAAATTGCACAAGGTGAGCGTAGAGGGAAAATGATTACAAAAAACCATTGTAAGGCAGTAATAAATGAACGTGTAAATGCCAAATGAGACCCTAAACTTAATAATAGGCGATGTTTAACAGTCGGATTAATGTAAACAGATACGGTCGCCTATAAATATACCTCCAAATTTGCACCACGTAAGAGCCTCGGGTCTTAAAGTCACTAGATTAAAACTATAAATGAGGTAATTGATATGCCATTCACGTTAATAAAAACAGGCAAAAACAAAGGCAAATACAAATCACCATCAGGACGCATCTTTACCCTCAAACAAGTTCAAATGTATTATGCGACTAATGGTTTCACTAAAGAACCGAGGAAGGCTAGAAAAAAATCTGGAAGGTAAACCTCCAACCAAAGGATTTAAATACTACTACAATATTTTTAGGTTTGCATATGAATTCAAACCAAAACTTAACCTCCTACAGTATCGGGGCCTTTTTTTCATACAGACCCTGATGTATATACTAATTAAAATATTGACCCTGTGACTTACATGCCAGAAGAACCGAAAGTTAACTTACTGATTTCCATTCCTAAGTCCCTAGAACAGGACCTAAGAGCTCTGGCTCAAATCCTGTATCCTGGAATGAAACGTGGAGCTCTTTCGTTAACTGCCGAACAAGCCATTAAAACTCTTGCTGCTCAGTCCAGATATCAAGAACTCCTCAAAAAATACAAGCAACTCCAGAATGAAGTAGACAAACTCAATGAGGAGGTTCGAATTCAATGAGCGGTCTCTTCGGTGAAGATAACAGTTTAGACTTCAATGAGTTCACTGATGCCTCTAACATCTTTGAAAAGAAGAAGCCCAAACAAGGACCAATTGAGTTTAGTTGGGCCTGGATGGCGAAATATCGAGTTCCATTTAGAGACCAACAAAGTTCATTCGATGGAATTTACTATCACAACCTCACTCACACAGGATTTTATTCACCTACGGGAGCCGGTAAAACTTTCCTGAGGAATACCGTTATTGAAGTGAGTCTTTGGGCACACGACCAGAACATAGTTATCTCTGACCGCAAACTAGATTCCCTCGGATTCTTACTGCCCCAAGACCCTTCAACGATGGTTAATGCTCCCTTCTTCCCAAATCCTAGAACTGGAGATTTTCCTATTCGTCCCGATTGTCTTCCCAAAGAAAACTTCACACTTTGGCTCCCAGCTACAAACTACTCCTATTACGACCCAGTAGTTGAGGAATTACTGGAGTGGGGAGTTGTTAAATTCTTCCGATTACATCCTCGTATGTTCATTGAGTCAACCATGGGAGATTATCTTCCGCACTCAGTTGGTATGACTCAGATTGAATCCTTAGCAACATCACGAGCTTTGATGAGAATACGTGGTGAACTTGCAACTCCTGAGGAAAAAGAAAACTTTACTTTGGAACAACTTAATGAATACATAACTGACCAGGAACAACTCACTCACATGAGCAAACCATACCAAAAGCTCATTATTTTACAAGATTCAGGACTTATCTCCAGCGATACTTCAGTTGAGCTTATTAACAAAGCAACTGGAGATAGAATTCAAGAGAAAGTAACTGTCCTAAAAAACTTCAACGACATTATCTGCAAGCCTCGAGAACAACGAACTGGAAACTTACACGTCTTCTGCAACAAATATATGTCGTCATCAGCCGTAGATAACACACTCTCAACGTGTATCAACTATCTCATCTTCGGTGGTATTCGTGAGGCTTGCGAAAACATTCACAAAAAGAAACGTGTTCTATGTCATCTTCCAGAAGCTGAATACAGTTTGAGTGCTCATTCCTCAGAAAATCAAAATGACAAGATTCGTCAATTCTTTGGTGCAGCGTATGCTAACGCATTAAGAGAAACTCGTCAATATCAACTCTACCACTTCTTAGATACCCAACAAGTGAGTGAACTACCCTCAAATGTAACTAGCAACCAGATGGGCATTTGGTTATTACCCGGTTTCAAGCACAAAAATGAACTCAACTGGTTACAAGCAGGCTTAGGTAGAAGTCAAGTTGACTATGGTGCAATGCAGGAACTTTTATCTATGAGTGACCCCTTCTCTAACAGAGGAAAGGCGTTCTACATAGGAACTGATATGGCAGTTAAAGTTTGGACTCGTCCACGACAAACTTATCACTTCAAAGAAGGAAATGACCCAGCCGAGTTACTAAAGTCATATCGAGAATCGTTCGGTCTAGACAACGCTCAAGATTGGATTAGATGGGATGAATAGGAGGTTAAACATGCCAGTATTTAATAGACTAAAAGCTCAATCACCAGAGAAAGTAAGGAAACCCTCAGAACAAACCGACTTTGAGACAAGGGTTGAGAATGTTGCTAAGACAAAACATGCTCCCTGGTGGCTCAAGATGGCTGTTAATATGAGGTTTGCATCTGCCAATGTTGACCCATTCATCACAACTCAGATAATATGCCTGATAGCACTAGTTGTAACTATTTGTGTTTGTATCATTTTACCTTTCTTCAAAGTTATCGCGGATGTTGCAAATAAGTGGGCATACATAGGCAGTTTGGGTTCTCTGTTCATAGGTATGTTCATCATGGACCTTCAAAATCGAGCAGTTAGAAACAGAGTTTGTGAGGTCTCGATTGATGGTAAAACTTATATGTTTGACAACCGCAAGATTGATATTTACGATGGTGGAGAAATAATCTATCGTATTAACTCTTATGGAAAACCAGTCCTCTGCAAGGAAGAGGATAATCTCCAAAGATGGGGCAAGCAGTTAAACTTATTTGTTCCTAGAGATGTTCTAACTCAATTTGATTCAATCATGGGTCGCAAAGCCAAAGCATACCCAGATTGTCATCTAAAAGACGTTTATATGGAAGACGTCGACGCTGGACTTATGTATCTTCCACGTAAAATCTCTGAAACTCGACTTCTCAAACAGGTTGAGGCTTTGGAGGAACAATTAAAAGTCATGTTCGACCTCACTGAACAATTTAAGAATGCAGCTAAGAAAATCGCAACAACTCACGCTGATTTCGAAGGTGTCATCCTTAATGACTTAATTAAGAAACAAACCTCATTACAAGAGGCATTCTGGGGAACTGGAGCTAAATTCAGGCAACTCATTAATGATTCCTTATATCAGCAAAGATTCTCAGGATATCAGACACCATACTACAATAGATATCAAGAGTCTGGAGGACCAAACTGGCGTAATGTATCACCTCGTCAACCTGAGGAACTTCCCGAAGACAGTTCTGGTTCAAGTGAGGAGAGTGAACAACAGTGACACTAACAGCTGAGGAGCAACTTGAGGAACTTTCAACAGAAATTAAAACATTTAAAGAGTTGAAAGCAATTATATTCCATCAAGACTACGTTATTGCACAACAACTTATGCCAGCACTCAACAGGTTGCCTTCTGACATCAAGGAGGCAACTCTTAATCAATTTAATCATTACTTTAGGACCAACAAGAACATCATATCATATTTGTGGACAGAGGGCCTGAGACAAAAGAACCTCTTAGATACATTGAGAGAAAATCCCGATGTAAAGGCTATAATTGAACAAGCTGAACAGGAAATAGAAGACCAACAGGAGGATGATTCCAATGAACAAGGTTAAGATTCTACTACCAATAGCTTTATTACTATTATTGATACCCACCATCAGTGCAGATGTTCCAGTTCAGTCGTCATTAGAGATACAAATTCTAACTAATGACGGATTATCCCAATACAGTATCTACAATTACACCTTCAATTGTCAAAAGGCAGATACAAACATCCTCACAATTATCATTAAACAAATATCAGGATTCACATACCTCAACGTTCTTCACTTCCAGAATGGAACATACATAGACGCTGGATACAGACAACTTGATAAGAATGGAAACGCATATAACATTCAATTCATTGATGAGGGTCAATACAGATTAAGGGTAGTTAATGAGTATAACAGCTCAGAAATTTATCAAGACTTCTACATTAATGTAATAGGGGGAACTGGCAGTTTCGTGGTTGGTGACTACAATGATATGATGACGAGAGGACATTGGGTCACGGATTTATACAACGAATATGGAGCAAAGGATTGGCCAACTTTCCAGATTTGGTTAGGAACTGCAGCAAAATGGTATAGCAATCCAGCCTTCATCTTAACTGACTTTTTAATGCAAGTTCCAATATTCCTGATAATGCCTCAAGTTTGGTTCATTATTGCTATCATTGTCGCAGTAGTCATATGGAGATACAGGTCTAGACTTTTCCACACCCGACAAGATAGAGAACTCTCACAAGTATACGGTAATAAAGAAAACCTAATCCTCACAAAACGTCAAGCCGAAGAAAAAGAAAGACTACACCTTCTCAACACGATGCCTATCGACTATGCTCTAGAAAAGTATGGCTCTGGTGACTATCTTTCCCGCTCAGTTATGTATCATATGGGAGTTCCTGACCTCGGTGTAACTTATCCTACAGCCTATTCCCTTGCTTTTGAGCTTGGTGGTAACCTTTTTGCCAAAGACCCAGAACGCAGGAAGAAGGCTGAAAACATTCTAAAAGGCCTAGTTGTTACTCATGAACCTGTCTTAGAAAAGGCATACATCTACCAAGATATCGCGGCGTGTGCCAAGGCAGTTTCCGCGGAGTCTACCGACCCTCGTGCCCGTCTTATCCTTAAAGACGAATTTATGAGAATTCACGACTTAGCACTCCAGGCCGCTCGTATAGCAACTGAGGAACTATCCAGCAGATTGAAACTCGAAGGAAAAGTTGAAACGAGCCTCGGAGATGAGATTCTAAAGATTGAAAAAGGTGGAAAGAAGGGAGGTGACAAACCTGACAAGACTTCTAACCCCGTTTGAATACAAAGAAGCCTGGAGGTGGTACGTAAGAAAGTTTAAAGTAACTTTAACTGACACTTCCGCCTACCTCTATAATCAAGACGATAAACTCCTCACAGCATCTCCTTACTTACTAAA